>Ga0207422_1000680_pt1 | contig 95952 bp, 68 predicted proteins | sample MarCyaLeptolynsp_FD_187757 | JGI IMG/M metagenome (GOLD analysis project Ga0207422, IMG submission 187757) | Marine cyanobacterial communities from Panama - species 1 Leptolyngbya sp. (SPAdes) | ecosystem: Environmental > Aquatic > Marine > Unclassified | place: Panama: Panama City | collected...
GAAGCCTATGGCCTCAATATTCGCGAAGAAATCATCAGTCAAACTAAAAGGAAAGTTGCAATCGGTGCGGTACACTCATCCCTGAGTCGACTGCAGGACAAGGGCTTTCTAAAATCTGAATTGGCTGAAGCCACACACGAAAGAGGAGGTAGGCGCAAACGACTATTCTCCATTACCGCTAACGGCAAAAGAGCGCTAGAAAAGAACCATGAATTGCGAAACGGTCTCTTTAACCAAATTCCTGAGATAGCACTTAAAGGGCTCAATTTCCGTGTTGCCTGAGTTGCATAAACCACCAAGGCTCGCAGACTGGATTTTGCATGTGGTGTGTAAAGACAGTCTGTTAGAAGAAATAGAAGGAGATCTCTTGGAGCATTATCAAGTACTCAGAGAAGATCATTCGAAATGGAAATCCGATGTGTACTATTGGTTCCATGCACTGAATTTTTTAAGGCCCTTTGCATTAAAAAGGGTCGCTCAAATATCAAACAACACTGTTATGTTCAAAAATTATCTAACCATCGCGCTGAGAAACTTTAAAAAGCATTCTCTCTATTCGTTCCTCAACCTCTCTGGTCTGATTGTGGGCATTACCTCCTGTCTGCTCATTTTTCTTTATGTCAGACAGGAATACAATGTAGATAAACACTTTCCAAACGCTAAGGACATCTATAGGGTGGTCACCGACATGAAATTGGGAGACCGTGAAATTCATACGCCTACTGCTCCTGTGGTTCTAGCCGAGCATATGCTAGAAACTGTACCTGAGGTAGAGAATGCAGCACGCCTGATGGTTGGTCAATTCAAAACCGTAGTTGACCTAGAAGAAATACAGATGCAGGTTTTAAATGTAACCTATGCCACCAGTGAATTGCTGGAGATATTCTCGTTTTCTTTTGTCTCAGGAAACCCGGAAGGGGCCTTGGACGAACCCAAAACAATGGTCATATCAGAGTCTATGTCAGAACACCTCTTTCCTGGAGAAGATGCCCTTGGCAAGACAGTTTCATATAACAATGCTGACTTCATAGTCAAAGGGGTTTACGAAGACATGCTTGAAAACTCACATTTCAAGTTCGATCTGATTATGTCACATGCCTACCAGACCAGTAGATATGATTTTGGCTGGAACAACCTCAACTCTTACACCTATTTACAACTTAAGTCAGGAACAGACCCTGAACAAATCGAGTCAAAATTGAATGCTGCTCTTGAAACCCACATGAAGCCATTGATGGAAAGTTGGTTTCAAGTACCTGCCGACCTTATCAATTCTGAGGGTAATCATGCCCGATTTTATCTTCAACCTCTTGTAGATATTCACTTAAAATCTGACCTGCCCAGAGAATTTCAGGCCAACGGAAGCATTGAGAACGTAAGAACAATTTCCTTGGTTGGAATAATTATTCTACTGATTGCAAGTATCAACTTTGTCAATCTTAGCACCGCACGTGCCGCACTCAGGGCTAAAGAAGTAGGCGTTAGAAAAGTAATGGGTTCTCAACGCCAACAGCTCGTTACGCAGTTTCTCTTTGAATCATGTCTCTATAGCTTTGCCGCCTTCACCGTGTCGGGGCTGCTGACATTTCTCACATTACCTTATTTTAACCGAATAGCGGGTACTAATATGACCTTTGACATAGGAGGTACGACACCACTTTGGCTCGTTATGATAATCGGTGCCATAGTGATCGGTATAGTTGCCGGCTCTTATCCAGCCATAGTACTCTCCTCCTTTAATCCAGTCAAAAGCCTAAAAGGACAAGAAGGTAAAAGTGGAAGCAAGGCTTGGTTGAGAAGTGGGCTTGTCATTTTACAGTTCTCCATTTCCACATTTTTAGCCATTTCTACAATCGTGATTAACAATCAGTTGGATTATGTCATGGACAAGCCTTTAGGTTTTGAAAAAGATGCTTTGGTCAATTTAGAAGTTATGGACCTGAACCGATACGATCGAGGAGAAACGGCCCTAATGAATGAACTAGAATCGAGCCCAAATATTCTTAATTATAGTCGAACAGACTACACGCCTATCAAAGGTACCCGAAGGGAATACTATGTAGATAAGATTGACGAAAAGGGAGAAATACAAACTGTAAATACACAAAGCTGGGCGATTAACGAAGCTTACATTCCTACCATGGGCATGGATGTAGTTAGAGGTAGAAATTTTGAAAACGGGCTCGCTTCGGACAGTAATGCCGTGATCATAAATCAAAGTATGGCTCAGGCGTTGCAAATGGAGGACCCAATTGGTCAAAGCTTGCAATGGAAAGTTAGAGGCCAAGCCTATAATATGAATGTGATTGGTGTGGTTAAGGATTTCCATTATGGCTCTATGAAAGAGACGATCAAGCCACTAATGTTTTATAAAGGTTACGACCCGTGGACCTTGTCAGTAAAGTTTACTGGCAGCCCCTCTGAAGCCCTATCAACATTGGAAGCGATATGGAACAAGCACTCTGGAGGCCAACCATTTATAGCGCGTTTAGCCAGTGAGGATTATAGAATGCTTTACCAAAAAGAAACTCAGCTCAAAGGTCTGGTCAATTCCTTCTCAACATTAGCAGTTCTGGTGGCCATTTTAGGACTAGTAGGCCTAGCCTCATTTATGGCACAGCAACGTCAGAAAGAAATGGGTATAAGAAAGGTTCTTGGGGCTAGATCTATACAACTCTTCAAGAAAATGATTGGAGGCTTCACCGTGCTGGTTGGCATCGCCTGTTTGATCGCCATACCAGTGGCAAATTGGTTAAGTCATCAATGGCTGAGTGATTATGCCTATCGCATCAAAATCAGTCCATTAATCTATGTTATGGCCTGTTTACTCATGCTAGTGCTATCGTGGATAACGGTAAGTTTTCAATCCTTCAAAGTGGCAAACACCAATCCAATAGACAATTTAAGAACTGAATAAATTAAAAAGCTTGGCATCTAAAGAACTATATAACCCTCCCAAGCTAGCCGATCGACTGCTACAAGCAGTCTGCAAAGACAGTCTTTTGGAAGAAATCGAAGGAGATCTTTTTGAACACTATCAGGTCGAGCGTGCTGAAAAAGAAAAGTGGAAAGCCAACCTGGCCTATTGGCTTCACATGCTCAATTTCTTAAGGCCATTCGCACTCAAAAAACTCGGTCAACACTCAAGTATCATTATTATGTACAGAAGCTATTTCAAATTCACAATCCGCAACATGTGGAGACAAAAAATGAATACCACATTCAATCTGGTAGGCCTGGTGCTCGCTTTTACCGTTTGTGGTCTTATTTACCTCCACTTAGAGCAGGAATTATCTTACGATAAGTTTCACGAAAACTCAGAAGACATCCACCGCATCGCCTGGATGGGTGAAAATCCACAAACAAGGACACCACACCCATTGGCACAGGCCATGGTTAAAGATTTACCAGAAGTTGAGGCAGCAGTCAGCTTATCTCCAATCTATGGAGCTGGTCTTACACTCCAATCGGTTATTCTGACACTCGAAAAAGAAAATATCAGCTTTGCAGAGCCCAATGGATATTTCATTGACAGCACTTTCTTTGATGTTTTTAGCTTCAAGTTTCTAGAAGGTAATCCTGAAACAGCCCTTAAGAGCCCTTTTGGGGTAATTCTTTCCAAATCAACAGCCGAAAGGTACTTTGGCGATAAACCCGCAGTCGGCAATCGACTGTCTTTCGATATCAATACGGATATGCTGGAAGTTGTCGGGGTGATAGAAGATGCACCTTTGGCTTCGCACTTTCACTACAATTTCCTAATTTCTTATGTGACGCTAAAGTCACTCACCTTTAACGACCCCTGGATGTCTTGGGCAGATTTCGGTCACTTCAATTATGTAAAACTTGCGCCTGGGACCGACAAAGAAGCGCTTGAATCCAAAATTCCAGAATGGGTAAGTTCATATCTGGACTGGTCTGAAGAAGGTATAGAAAGACTAATGTCTGGAGAGTTACGCTTCGAACTACAACCGATTGAAGACATTCACTTACAGTCTAACATTAGATGGGAGCTTGAAAGCAATAGCAGTTATTCCTACCTGATCATTTATGGTGTTTCGGGTCTTTTTATTTTGCTGATCTCCATTATCAATTTTGTCAATCTGAGCACTGCACGCTCAGCTGAAAGACTCAAAGAAGTTGGCGTAAAAAAGACCTTAGGTGCCTATAAAGGGCAGCTCTTGTCTCAATTTATTTTTGAATCCCTGTTTTCATCTTTTGTGTCATTGGCTTTAGCCATTGTAGCGATTCACGGACTAGAACCCTCTTTCAATCAACTCGTGAATGGCCATATTTTTGCCAATGACATTTGGAAGACCCAGCCGATCCTCTTTTTAATCGGTATTGCTATACTCACTGCTGTTTTAGCCGCTGCGTATCCAGCCCTTTATCTCAACTCTCTCAACCCAGGCCAAATCCTGAAAGGTAGTAGCCAAAAGAAATTAGGTGGAGCTTTTGTCAGGAATAGCCTCCTTACTGTTCAGCTTGTAGCAGCTATTGTCATGGTCAGCGGTAGCCTTATTATTAACAATCAAATCTCCTTTCTGAAGAACAAAGACCTTGGCTTTCGCAAAGACAACTTGGTAATGATTGACCTCAACAATTACGATGATAAGTCGGAGCTGCTAAAGGAAGCCTTCAGTCAACTCTCAGGGGTAGAAGCTACTGCGGCAGTATCGAATGTTCCAGGAGGTCAGTTCAATCAGCACCCAATTTATACCGAAGACAATCCTTCCAATAGAATTGACGCATCAGAAGCATTCTTAGATGACGATGCCGCCAATATCCTTGGCCTTGAACTTTTACAAGGGAGGCTGCTGGACCAAACCATGGCTGCTGATTCAGCAGGAAAGTCATTCCTGATTAACGAAACAGCGATGAACGAGCTTAATCTGGAAAACCCAGTTGGCAAAACGCTTTTTTGGGAAGACAATGAAAACCTGGTCAAAGGACAAATTATCGGTGTTGTTAAGGACTTCCATTATAAGTCGCTTCATGTGCCGATTAGGCCAATCATTATGATGGTCTCGCAAAGACAACTCAATTATGTATTAGTCCAGGCCAATGCTCAAAACATTGCCTCCTTAATCCCAAAGCTTGAGAAGTCATATGGCGAGATTTATCCACAGGATGACTTCGTCTTAAGGTTCTTAGATCAAGAAATTGCAGAACTCTATAAGGAAGAATCCAGAACTCTCTTGCTCACTACTCTGCTTTCGGGGATATCCATTTTTCTTGCCATTGCAGGCTTGATTGGTATTGTTTCCATTGCCATAAGACAACGCGTCAAAGAAATTGGTATTCGCAAAGTCTTGGGTGCCTCCATCAAGCAGATACTTATGCTGATTAATGTCAGATACGTTATGATTACATGTCTGGCGATGCTTATTGCACTACCGGTTTCCTTTTTGTCAATGACAAGGTGGTTAGAAAATTTTACCTATCAGCAAACCATCAACCCTTTGATATTTGTGCTAACTGCAGCGGCAGCTGTAGCGCTAATTTTCATTACGATTAGTGCGATTTCCATTAAAACAGTGAGGAGCAATCCAGCAGATGCTTTAAGGAACGAATAATGCCCTTTCCGAAAACATATTCAACACCACGATGGGTGAACCGCCTTTTACAACGCGTCTGTAAAGATGAGTTACTGGAGGAGATTGAAGGGGACCTGTTTGAACAATATCAAAGGGAGAGAAGGTTGAAATCAAAATGGCAAGCTAATCTGAATTACTTCATTCACGCGATGCATTTTCTTCGGCCATTTGCACTCAAAAAAATAAGTCAAAACTCAAATTTTATTACCATGTACAGAAGCCACATAAAGTTCGCCTGGCGCAACGTCCTTAAGCATAAGGGCAGCACGGGCATTAATGTTGCCAGCCTTGGAGTAGGTATAGCCTGCTTTATATTCATCTTCATTTATCTAAAGGGAGAACTCTCCTATGATAGGTTTCACTCTGATTCCGATCGTATCTACCGTGTGGCCATTGACTTTGTTGATGGAACAGGGAGGCGACTACCCGATGCTACCACGCCACCGGCACTCGCTCCGGCCTTAAAAAGCGAATTTCCGGAAGTGGAGTCTTCCGTAAGGCTATTTCCCAGTTGGGGTGGAAAGTTCCTGATAGGCGCAAACGAAGAGAGTAAGTTCTATGAAGAAGAGTTCTTAAGAACAGATTCTACCTTCTTCGATGTATTTGATTTTAAAGTACTTTACGGCCAGACAGATCATGCCCTGGACCACCCAAGTCAACTTGTAATCACAAGGCGTATGGCACTAAAATACTTCGGCCGTGAAGATGTGGTGGGTGAGTCATTGACCATTTTTGACTCAGAAAATAGAGTACTGAACATATCTGCCGTGCTTGAAGACATCCCGGTCAACTCTCATTTCAAATTCGACTTTCTGGGCAGAATTACCTCTGACAATGTGGAAGGAAACTGGGGGTGGTACAACTACTATACCTATATGAAGCTGTTACCCGGCACTAAAATCGAGCACCTTGAACCCAGACTTCAGCCGTTTTATGAATCCAATATCCCGGCAACGGAATATTATAACATCATCTATTCTCAAGCCCTCACCGATATCCATTTAAAATCAAATCTGAAATGGGAGTTGGAGGCCAATGGCGACATGAACAACATCTATATTTTCGCGGCCCTCGGCATCTTTGTGCTTTTAATTTCCTGTCTAAATTATCTGAACCTCACCGTTGCTGGATCACTAAAGCGGTTTAAGGAGGTGGGGGTCAGAAAGGTTTTTGGAGCTCATAGACAGGCGCTTGTTGGGCAGTTTGTTGTTGAGACACTCTTGATCACACTGATGGCCTTGGTCCTAGGGAGCTTTTTCTCCGAATTTCTATTCGCCAACCTTAAAGACATCTTAGGAAGAGAAGTTTCCTTGCTTCAACCTGAAAACACCTTGGTTTTCTTGATCATAGCGGCCCTTATACTGGTCATTGGCTTACTGGCCGGAATATACCCCGCACTACATCTCTCTTCGTTTAAAGCAGCCAATGCTGTAAAAGGCATTTTCAAAAATTCTGGTAAGTCAGTTTTGGGTTTGAGAAAAGTGCTTTTGGTAGTACAATTTGCCATTTCTGCTTTTATGATTTTCGGTACCATAGCTGTCTATCAGCAGTTGCAACACGTAAAAAATAAGGACAAAGGATTCGGAGCGGAACAAATTCTGGTTATTGAAAATGCCGAAAGCGTAGCCAATCAGGAAGTTCTAAAAAATGAATTGACCAAAATACCCGCGGTAGCAAAAGCAGGAATCTCCAATGGCATTGTAGGGGGCCTCAATTGGACTACAGGTATAGGATACCCAGATCAGTTTACGATGAACTATGTAGTGATTGACCCTGACTATGTAGAAGCCATGGATTTTGAACTGGTGGCAGGAAGAAACTTCTCTAAAGACCGACCCACTGACACCCAGGGCCTGACCATGCTTATTAATGAGACAGCATTTAATGAGCTCGGAATAAGCCTTGACGATCTGGAAAAAGAGATCCCATTGGCAAGACAAAATGACTCAACCACGAGAAACGGAAAGATAATTGGTGTGGTCAAAGACTTCCATTTTGCTGATTATAAATCGTCCATTAAGCCTTTTGCTTTCTTCTATCGAGCAGAACCAATGGATTTTCTGAATGTAAAAATATCCACAGAAAATGTCTCCGAAACCCTAAGAGCCATTGAGCGTACCTGGTCCGAGGTCAGTAACGGTGCTCCTTTGGAATATTTCTTTTTGGATCAAACTTTCACAGATTTGCTGGCAGAAGAGAGCCGACTCTCAAACATTCTCCTCTACCTTACGGCACTGACCTTGTTTATTGCAGTAATTGGTATGTTCTCAATTGCTAACATGACCATCAAGGACAAACGAAAGGAAATAGCGATCAGGAAGGTGCTCGGTGGGTCCGTTTCAGGGGTTTCAAACCTTATCGTAAAGAAATTCATCTTTTTAGTGCTGATCGCCAACGTCATAGCTGCTCCAATTGCTTATGTTATTATGCGGAATTGGCTGGATGGTTTTGCGTATAGAACCTCTTTAAGTGTCCTGCTCTTCCTAGTAGCTGCTGGGTCAACGCTACTGGTAGCCTGGATAACTGTAGGTGCGCAATCGGTAAGAGCAGCGGTATCTAATCCGGTAAAGAGCCTCAGGGCCGAATAAAAGCACTTCGCTAACTTGTTTAAAGCCTTTCATCGAATTGAAAGGCTTTTTTCATTTTAAATGACGTGATTCCTTTATTAAAACTACAAATAGGAATTTTTAATTTGACTTTCTAATTTTAAAAACTACATTTAGGAATTAAATAGAATTAGCATGAAAAAATACCAGCTAGGGGAATTCGAGGAGCTCGTACTATTAACAGTAGGGGTACTCTATGGTGAGGCCTATGGTGTAGCCATAAAAGAAGAAATAGAGCAACGCCATAAACGAAAAGTCTCTGTTGGAGCTTTACAGTCTGCCCTTAGGCGCATGGAAGAGAAAGGTTTCCTTGTTTCCGAACTGGGAGAATCTACAAAGGCCAGAGGCGGAAAGAGAAAACGATACTTCAAAATTACAGCCCATGGCAAAAACGCGCTTGATCATAATATTCAAACGCGACTTGAACTCTGGAATCAAATACCAGACATCGCGTTTGATTTCAAGCTATGCTAAAAAGACTTGGGCTTTGGATTTTTAAAAGCTATTGCCATCCAGACTTCCAAGAAGATATTCTCGGTGATCTGGAAGAGTATTACGAGTGGAATACGGAAAGAAAAGGCGCTAAGTATGCTGATCGGAAATTCTTCCTTGATGCTATCCTGCTCTTCAGGCTTTCACTGCTCAAAGACAACCTGTTAACTCAAAATATAATTTATACAACCATGGTCAAAAACAACTTTAAAATGGCGTACAGGAGCATGATGCGTCATAAATTCTATTCCCTGCTCAACTTAGCCGGTTTGGCGATCAGCATGACCGTCTGTGTGTTTATAGCCATCTATGTTCAAAATGAATTGAGCTTTGACAAACACATAAAGGATTCTGAAAGGATTTTTCGAGTAGCAACTCATATTAAATACGCTGATAACCTATTTCATATCCCAGCGGCACCAGACCCTATGGCAAAAGCACTCAAAGAAGATTTTCCTGAAATCGAGTTTGCAGCCAGAACACATAACAACTCCACTAATCTGGTCGAAGTAGATGCTAAGTTTTTCAGACAAAGTGGCGTCACTTATGCCGACCAGTCATTTTTCGACCTTTTTGATTTTCCCTTAATTAGGGGAGATAAAGCGCACCTCTTAGATGAGCCCAATACCACCGTTCTTGAAGAAAGTACGGCCAAGAAACTGTTTGGAGAAAAAGATCCGATCGGTCAAATCATCAAGTACAATGAGCAATTCGACCTGAAAGTAACAGGTGTAATTAAGGACATTCCTGAAAACACACATTTCGATTATGACATGTTTATTACAACACTTAATGATCGGAGTGCCTCCCAAAACATCTGGCTCAGCAACAACTTTATCACTTATTTGAAACTTTCTGATGGACATACAAAGGAGTCATTGGAGGAAAAAATCCCCGAGTTTATCGAAAGACACATTGGCCCACAGGTAAAACGACTTATGAATGTAAGCTATCAGGATGCCGTGGCCAGTGGCAACTTATCCATTGACTATTATTTACAACCACTGGAAAGCATACACCTTCACTCAAAGCTAGACTTTGAGCTGGGTGAAACCGGTACCATAAGTCAGGTTTATATGTTCAGCATCATTGGTCTCTTCATACTACTAATCGCCTGTATAAACTTCATGAACATGTCTACTGCCAGAGCTTCAGTAAGGGCCAAAGAAGTTGGGGTCAGAAAAGTACTTGGCTCCATGCGAAAACAACTTATCAGCCAGTTTTTAACCGAGTCTATCATCAATGCCGGTTTGGCAATGATATTAGCTGTAGGCATGGTTTATCTTATACTACCCGGCTTTAACCAACTCACAGGAAAATCCATCATTGATCCAATTTTTGGAGTCAACGGGTTGTGGATTTCTCTTTTGATTGGCACCATTATCATAGGAATTCTTGCAGGCGTTTATCCTGCATTTGTCCTCTCAAGTTTTAGGCCTATCAAAGTAATTAAAGGAGAGTTAACCAGTGGTAAAGGGTCCACTTGGATGCGAAACATTCTGGTTGTCATTCAATTTGCCACCTCTATCTTTCTAATCATCGCTTCAATTGTCATTTATAGCCAACTAGACTATCTGCAATCAAAGAAGTTGGGATTCAATAAGGATCAAATCCTCATTATTAACGAAACACAGCTTTTGGGAAACCAGGTGGAAAGCTTCAAAAATGAGTTAGAGAAACTGGCCATTATTGAAAGTGTATCTGTCAGTGGTTATATACCGGGTACCAATATCAATAGTGATACTCCCTTGTTAAGAGAAGATGCAACATCTCCTGATGATGGTGTGGCTATTCAACATTGGTCTGTAGATTATGACTATCTCGAGACATTCGACATCGAATTAATTCAGGGACGCTTCTTCTCTGAAGATTTCGCAAGCGACAGTACAGCCATAGTGGTCAATGAAACTGCCTTGAGAAGATTCGGGTATTCGGATGATCCGCTGGGAAAAAAGGTCAAGACATTGGCAGGAATAGCGGGAAACAAAGCCCTGACCTTTACCATTATTGGCGTAATGCGAGATTTTCAATTTAAGTCCATGACTGAGACTATTCAGCCTCATGCGCTATTGTTAGAGCACAGTCCTGGAGCGGTAAATGTGAAATTCAACAAAGAATCAGCTGCTGAGGTAATCAGCAATGTAGAGGGCGTCTGGAATAAGTTCGCTGAGGGACGTCCCTTTGAATATTCATTCCTCGACCAGATCTTTGAGGCTTCTTTCCGCGATCAGAACCGAGATAAAACCATCTTCGCAATTTTTGCTGCCTTAGCGATTATAATTGCCTGTTTGGGCTTATTTGGATTAGCCGCTTTTATCACTGAGCAGCGTAAAAAGGAAATTGGGATTCGTAAAGTACTCGGTGCCTCTACACAAACACTACTTAGGTTGCTTTTCAGCAACTTCACAAGCCTGATTCTTACATCATCTGTTATCGCTATCCCAGTGGTCTGGTGGTATCTTAGTGGTTGGCTGATCGACTACCCAGAGGCCATCTCATTAAGCCCTATGTTTTTTGTCATTGGCGTGCTCATCGTACTTACAATCGCCATGCTCACCGTTGGTTTTCAGTCCTTTAAGGCTGCCAAGAGAAATCCTATTGATAACCTGAGGTATGAATAGTGTCTGTTATGGAACGCCTCTTATTTCGTCTTCTGTAGAACTATGTTCAAGAAATTAGGTCTTTGGCTCTTCAGGGGATACTGTCATCCCGATTATCAGGAAGACATTCTTGGTGATTTGGACGAATACTATGAATCAAATCTTTCAGAGAAGGGAAAGCGCTATGCAGACGCTAAATTTCTAGCGGATGTCATATTGCTATTCAGACTTTCTCTACTCAAAAAACAACTCTTTAGAACGCAAATAATCTATACAGCTATGGTCAAAAACGTCTTTAAAACAGCATTACGCATCTTTTGGAAAGAGCGAGGTTATTCGGTCATGAACATATTTGGGCTTACAGTAGGTATTGCAGCCAGTATGCTTCTGTTACTTTATGTACAGTCTGAAAAGTCCGTCAATAGATTTCATAATGACATTGATAATATTTATCAGGTCATGGAACACCAGACCTACCCAGGAGGAATTTACACCTACGAATCTAACCCAGGACCCTTGGTCACAGTGTTTAAGGATGAAATGCCAGAGGTGGATTATATGGCCGCATTTACCTGGACTGAGGAGTTGCTTTTTGTAGTCAATGGTGATGGTCATAGAGAAACTGGCCGCTGGGCCAGTGAGGACTTCTTTCAAATCTTTGAGGTCGACTTTATTGAGGGTTCCAAGGAAGGGTCGCTCCAAGAACCCACCGACCTTTATATTTCAGAGAGTATGAGAAATAGACTCTTTGGCAACTCCAATGCCCTGTCAAAATCAATAGAAGTAAATGCATGGGGAGACTTTCGTATTGCAGGAGTTTTCAAGGATATACCTAACGAAAGTACAATTGACTTTGATTTCATCATGCCTTATGAACCCTGGCGTGTTAGAAACGATTGGGTAGAAGACTGGGGCAATAATGGCATTAGAGGCATCGCTAAGCTAAGACCTGGTGTCGATATGAACGCCTTTAACACTAAAATTGCGGATTACGTGGATAACAAAATCCCAGACGAAGAATCAATCGTCACCATATTCATTCAACCCTTCAAGGACAGGTACCTGTACAATAATTATGAGAATGGAGTTCTTTCGGATGGGCGCATTGTCTATGTAAAGCTCTTTACCGCAGTTGCTTTCTTTATTCTTCTGATCGCCATCATCAACTTTATGAATCTTTCCACGGCAAGGTCCACCAAGCGTGCTAAAGAAGTTGGTGTAAAAAAGGTTGTTGGCTCAACCAGGTCACAATTACAGTTCCAGTTTATGATGGAATCCATGCTTTTGGCTTTGATATCAACAGTACTGGCCGGACTGTTGGTTTCAGCGGTAATCCAGCCTCTAAATGTCTTGGTAGGAAAAGAAATGAGTTTTTCTCTTTTGGCATGGGATCAGTCAATTTGGTTAATATCTATCGGGCTGGGGGTCGGTATATTAGCAGGGGTCTACCCTTCTTTTGTGCTTTCAAGCTTTAAGGCCCTAAGTGTTCTGAAAGGATCATTTAAAACCTCAAGTTGGTCCAATGGCATGAGAAAAGGGCTGGTGATTTTCCAGTTCACCATCTCTACAGTATTGATCATTTCTACCTTAATTATTCGCAGTCAGATGGATTATATTAAGAACAAGAGCCTAGGTTATAAGAAAGAACATCTGGTGAGAATACCTGTTGAAGGAGCCATGCAAAGTCGATCGGTAAGAGAACAGTTGAGATCCAATATCTTATCCAACCCCAACTTCACGCATGCGTCTTTCTCTGTCGGTTCTCCCATCAGTGTGGGTAGCTCTACATCCGGAGGGTATTCATGGGAAGGAAAAGTAGGTGAACATGACAATAACTTTTACATTATTCGAACTGACGCTGCCTTTGTAGACACCTATGGAATGGAAATCATAGAAGGAAGGGACTTTGATGTTAAGCTTGCCACTGACACCATGAATCTGATCATTAATGAGCAAGCCGCGAAGGTCATGAATGTGGATGACCCATTGTCTGTACCAGTGACCTTCTGGGGCCGAACAGGACGGGTAGTGGGCATAGTAAAAGACTTCCACTTTAGTTCTTTACACGAGAGCATTGAACCCATGGTGATTTCCTACCGCCCAAATTTTGCCATCTCCTTAACGGTGAGAATGACCGGCCAAAATATACCTCAAAGCCTAAAATATCTGGAAAATGTAGTTAGTGAGATTAACCCTAATCACCCATTTGACTACAATTTTGTCGATGAGAACTATGAACAGCTTTACCAAAGCGAATCAACAATTGGCGTGCTCACAGACTATTTCTCGGCCATTGCCATATTTATTTCATTACTAGGCCTCTTTGGTCTTTCAAGTTTTGCCGCAGAGCAAAGAATAAAGGAAATAGGAGTTCGAAAGGTTCTGGGCGCCAATATCTTCAATCTCATTCTATTGATGTCGAAAGGATTTCTAGTCTTAGTCGGCATTGGTTTTGTTTTGGCTGCCCCTATCGGCTATAGTTTCATGAGTAACTGGCTGGACACCTTTGAGTATAGTGTTAGAATAGGTCCGGCTGTATTTGTTCTGGCTGCAGGTATCTCCTTGCTAATCACCATTATTACCGTGAGTTTTCATGCGCTGAAAGCGGCATACGCCAATCCTGTGAAAAGTCTACGTTATGAATAATTCTCCAGAAAGCTGACACCAATCCAGCTGTGTCAGCTTTCCTCACATCAACTGTCATCAATGTTCAAGCGAATCGCCCTTTGGTTATTTAAATCCTATTGCCACCCTGACTTTCAAGAAGACATTCTTGGAGATCTAGATGAATACTATGAATTGAATCTTTCAAAGAAAGGGACGCGTTATGCAAATGCGAAATTCCTAGCCGATGTAATTCTTCTCTTTCGACTTTCATTGCTCAAAAAACAACTCTTTAGAACGCAAATAATCTATACAGCTATGGTCAAAAACATCTTTAAAACAGCGCTCCGAGTCTTTTGGAGAGAGCGCGCATACTCGGTCATGAATATTCTCGGACTTACTGTAGGTATCACCGCCAGCGTGCTATTATTACTTTATGTTCAATCTGAAAAATCAGTCAATAAATTTCATAAAGACATCGATCAAATATATCAGGTCATGTTGCATCAAACTTACGAAGGAGGAATTCGGACATTCAATGAAACACCTGGCCCTTTAGTCACAACATTTAAGGATGAGATGCCAGAAGTTGAATACATGGCTGCTTATTCATGGCCCATGGATATTTCTGTAAGAGTTGAAGAACGGGGCTTTAGAGAAGCAGGAAGGTTCGCAAGCGAAGACTTCTTCAAGATTTTCTATGTTGATTTCATTGAAGGTCAAAAAGAAAGCACACTAATTGAGCCGACAGCGGTTTATATTTCCAAAAGTTTGAAAGAACGCCTTTTCGGACTGGAATCGGCACTAACCGCTTCCATTGAGGTCGACAGTTGGGGTCAGTTTCAGGTAGGAGGTGTCTTTGAAGACATCCCGAATGAGAGCACAATAAATTTTGACATTATATTACCTTACCAGCCATTTCGAGAAGTTAATAGCTGGTTGGAAGGCTGGGACAATTCAGGAGTAAGAGGAATTGTAAAGCTGAGCGAAGATGCCACAGTGAGTCCATTTAATGAAAAAATCAAGGACTATGTTGCCAAAAAATTAGTTGACCAAGAGAATAACGTATCAATATTCCTTCAACCCTTTCAGGACCGATACTTATACAATGACTTCGAAAATGGCACTATCAAAGGAGGTAGAATAGTATATGTCAAACTACTCACAATTGTGGCATATTTCATACTGTTCATTGCCTGTGTCAATTTTATCAATTTAGCCACGGCAAGGTCCACTAAACGAGCGAAAGAGGTGGGGGTCAAGAAAGTAGTGGGTTCAACTAGGACACAGTTGCATATTCAGTTCATGACCGAGTCCGTTTTATTGTCTTTGATCTCTACTACACTAGCCGGGGTTTTAGTTATGACGGTGCTTGAGCCTCTCAATCTCTTAGTAGGAAAAAGTATAGTTTTTTCGATTTTGGATTTTAAGCAAGCCTCATGGCTACTTTCTATTGGTCTTCTTGTGGGTATTTTAGCCGGTATCTACCCCTCATTTGTTTTATCCCGTTTCAAAACTCTCAGCGTGCTGAAGGGGTCTTTTAGAACTTCCGGATGGTCCAAAGGTGTAAGAAAGGCTTTGGTTGTTTTTCAATTCACCATTTCTACGGTCCTTATTATTTCTACCCTAATTATTCGCAATCAAATGCAATATATCACAAGTAAAAACCTTGGCTATGACAAAGAACATTTGATTGCGATTTCAATGCAGGGTACACTCAGGGATCGATCTACTCAGCAAAACTTAAAGGCTTCGCTACTTTCCAACCCTAACTTTACACATGTTAGTTTTTCTGGGGGAACCCCGTTGACTTTCTATGCTGCTACTGATGCTGGGTTTACATGGGAAGGTAAGCAAGGAGATTTGGATAACAAGTTCAATATCATTCGAACAGATGCTGATTTTGTTGACACTTATGGTATGGAAATCATTGAGGGTAGAAACTTCAATGAAGAGTTGGCGACAGATACTTTGAATTTCATTATCAACGAAGAAGCGGCCCGAATTATGAAAGTCGAAGACCCTCTTACCAAAACGGTTTCGTTATGGGGAAGTTCGGGAAGAATAGTTGGCATAGTCAAGGATTTCCACTTTAAATCACTACACGAAAAAATAGGCCCTGCCGTACTGCATTACAGACCAAACCTACCTGTCAATCTTACAGCGAGAATTACTGGGCAGAATATTCCTGAAAGTCTTGACTACCTAGAGAGCAAAGTCCTTGAGTTCAATCCAAACTACCCTGTAGATTATACTTTTCTAGATGAAGACTATGAACAACTCTATCAAAGTGAAACCACCATTGCTACTTTGACTGACTACTTTTCCACAATCGCTGTGTTTATATCATTGCTCGGACTTTTTGGTCTATCGAGCTTTACTGCCGAACAGCGTACAAAAGAAATAGGCATAAGAAAAATTCTCGGTGCGGATAGCTTCAACTTGATAAGCATCACATCCAAAGGGTTTCTCTTTCTAGTAGGCTTAGGTTTTCTAATCGCCATCCCTATCTCCTATTCATTTATGAGCAATTGGCTAGAAACCTTTGAGTACAGTGTGAAAATTAACCTCTCCATATTTCTCTTCGCTGCAGGAATCACTATTCTGATCACTATGCTAACCATAAGCTATCACGCATTAAAATCTGCCTATGCTAACCCAGTGCACAGCTTACGCTATGAATAGGACTCAAACCTTGACCAAAGAAGGAAATCGATCGTGAGAAGTAAAGGTCTTCATAAATTGATTTAATGCTCCCCCTTCTCTCAAAAGTTTAGCGGGTGTCCCATGGACATCCGTTCTTCCATCTTCAAGTAGATATAGGTAATCAGACTTAATGGCCACCGATGGATTATGCGTTATTTGAAGGATTAAGATCTCGCATTTAAGCTTCTGAATAATCTTTTCGACCAATATCTCTCCCCGCCAATCCAGCGATGAGGTTGCCTCATCCAATAACAGCACTTTCGGTCGATGATAAAGAGCCCTTAGCAGGCTAAGTATCCTTTTTTGACCTCCAGAGAGCTTTATTCCATTTTCCCCCAAAACAGAATCCATTCTAAGGGGCTGGTCAGTAAATAGCTGAAGCCCGAGGTCCATTATGAGTGTTTCTACTCGCTGTTTCGCCACCTGATCTTTCTCACCGATTGACTTGATGGCTACATTCTCCCAAAATGTAGCATTAAAAACCTTTGTTTCCTGTGGGACTACTCCCACTATTCCCCTCCAGTTCATTTTTGATTCATAGATATCCTGACCATTAAAGCAAACTGCGCCAGAAATTGGATTATATAGTGCAGCCAATAGGTTGATTAACGTGCTTTTTCCACTAGCACTTTCACCAAGTAAAGTCACAAGTCTTCCCGCTCTCAAGTTCAACGATACATCCTTTAGCAAAGGTGTATGTCCCGGGAATGAAAAAGACAGACGATGAACCCTCAGTTCGTTTTTAGATTTAACGATAAGGGCTTCTTCATTCCTTGACTCCTCAGTTCTTTGACTAATTAAATCATACATTCGCTCGAAAGAGATTTTTGCTTGCTCGAAATCAATTAAAGCATATGCCATTTCTGTAGTGCGTGCAGAAGCAATAGATGAAATGGAAATTATTGCCAGGAAGTTTCCCATTTCTAAACTCCCATGGAGCACCTTGAAACATGAGATTCCAATCACTAACATTGTAATGAGAATAGCCATGGACTGAACGACTAACCCAAAGTTCATCCCCACCTTTTCTGCTTTAAAAACGCTATTGCGAAAAGTACGGTAAAGGGCCAATGCATTTCTTCCAAACCTTACCTCAGCCTGCCGCGACTTGATCACATCCAAACCCGTGATTACATCAACATAATTAGCATTGTTCATCGCATGGCTCACCATTGCTTCTCTTTGAGAAGCACTGACTTGCTTTCTTCGGTTAAGGACTACTGCAAATAATATGGGTAAGAGTATGAGGTTAGTTAAGGCCAACTGAACATCATAGACAAACAACAAACTCAGGGCAACTACTATGACCAAAAAACCTATTGCGCCATCTTCAATCCATTTGGTAGTAGATTCTTCAATGTCTTCTACATCTTCTAATCGCGTTATTAAGTCTCCGGTCTTTTTGCTGTCAAAAAACGATTTGGGCAAATGGAGTAACTTATCAAAGAACCTTTTGATCAAATTGGCATTGAAATCTCTACTAAACAGCGCAGTATAATGACTTCGAGCATAGGAAAGTACCAAAGCCAAAACCAGAAAAACAGCCCATAAAAGCACTCCATTGAGAATAATCGTATGGTTCCTTGATGGCAGCAGTTCATCGACCAGACGTTCGGTGAAGATTGAGGTAGTGAATAACAGAACCGCATGTAGTATCCCCAAAACCAGAACTTGGAAGAGCGCCCTTCTGTGCCTCTTAAAAAGAGGGAAAAACCACGCTCCTGCTACATTCGATTTGCCTTTGGGAAGATTAAGCTCCTTTCTGAACTTAAGCCGGAGCAATACTCCTTGCCACTCGCTCATTAGTTGATTGTCGGTGTATTGTTTTAGCCCATCCTCGGGGTCGGCAATCAGCCATTTGCCCTTCTCTTTTCCTATACACAAGACAAAGTGTTGTTGATGATCATGCTTGCGTACGTGAAGAATAAAGAGGTCATCCGTGTCAGATAAATCCGTAAGAGTGGCTCTAAAAGCTCCTCCCTCAAACCCAATTTGGTTAGCCGCTTGTTGCAGACCCAATAGATTGACGCCTTCCGTATTCGTACCGGTCAATACTCTTATATGTTCAAGCGAATCTATATACCCATGCCATTTAATGGCCATCAAGAGACATGCTGAACCACAGTCCTTTTGGTCATGCTGGTATACCATGACTCGTTTGAGAAATGTTGATTTATCCAATCTGAATTTTTCGGAGAAATATGGAAACTTAGAAGCTTAGTTTAACCTTAGCAGCTTTCAAAGGCATTTAACAAGCCCTTCGATACTTTCTCATGTTTCGAATATATCGTCTGGAAAGGGGTTTCAGTTTTAGTCTTCTTCGATATAAACGAGCGCAGCGATCGCCTCCTATGATCTGACTAGATTCCGTTTCTGTTAGCTTTATCATAATGAAAATGATTTAAGTTTTAGTGTCGAATCTATACTCAACCTAACGAAAAAAATTCGTTCGAACATAGCCTTTTGATGAACAACAATTTTCTAATATTGAACAACTTAAATTGTGAAAGCTATGGGTCCTTCAATAGACAATTAATGCCAAAATGAATCTGTTAGCCCTCAAAAAAGGAGTTTTATTATCCTTAATTTTTTATCAATTTATGCTTGAATAAAAAGCCCCATGAATAACAAAATTCAAACCCTATCGGGATACTTTCATGAGTATCAGAAAAGCGTTTTAGACCCAGAGACATTTTGGGCGAGAATTGGTGAGTCATTCCATTGGAGAAAACACTGGGAACAAACACTATCGTGGGATTTTGACGGCCCTGATGTCAAATGGTTTGTCAATGGTAAATTGAACATCACCGAAAACATTTTCGAAAGGCACCTCCATACCAAAGGAGACACCCCGGCCATCATTTGGGAGCCTAACGATCCTCAAGAAACGAACAGGATCGTCACCTACCGTGAGCTTTATGAAATGACCAATCAATTCTGTAATGCCTTGGAAACTCAGGGTATTCAGAAAGGCGATCGAGTCATTATTTATATGCCCATGGTGCCGGAAGCAGCTGTTGCCATGTTGGCCTGTGCCAGAATTGGGGCTATCCACTCCGTTGTATTCGCTGGTTTTTCATCCTCATCGCTTGCCGATAGAATCAATGACTGTCAAGCCAAGGCGGTGCTGACATCTGATGGTAATTTCAGAGGAGCCAAGCAAATTCCTGTGAAAGCAGTGGTCGATGAAGCTGTCGAAAATACGCCCAGTATTGAGAAAGTGATTGTACTCAAACGTACGGGTGATGAAGTGATAATGAGGGATGGAAGAGATGTATGGTGGCATGATACCATAGCGGGCCAATCGACCACTTATGTTGCCAAAGAAATGGATGCAGAAGACATGCTCTTTATTCTCTATACCTCTGGTTCAACAGGAAAGCCAAAAGGCGTTGTACATACGACAGGGGGCTATATGGTCTATGCTGAATATTCCTTTTCCAATGTTTTTCAATACACTCCTGGTGATATTTACTGGTGTACAGCCGATATTGGCTGGATCACGGGACACTCCTATATTGTCTATGGTCCTTTGTTAGCAGGAGGCACTACTTTGATGTTTGAGGGAGTTCCAACCTTCCCGCATGCCGGAAGGTTCTGGGAGATTGTAGACAAATACAAAGTCAATCAATTCTATACTGCACCAACCGCCATTCGCGCGCTACAGGTTTTTGGTTTGGAACCGATTGAACCCTATTCACTAGCATCTTTGAAAGTAATCGGCTCCGTGGGCGAGCCTATCAACGAAGAAGCATGGCATTGGTACCACGATCATATCGGCAAGGGCAATTGCCCCTTAGTTGATACCTGGTGGCAAACAGAAACGGGTGGGATTATGATCTCCGCTCTCGCGGGAATAACACCCAACAAACCCGCTCACGCCTCACTCCCTCTTCCTGGTATACAAACCATCATTGTAGACGCTGATGGCAAGGAGTTAAAAGGCAACAATGTAGAGGGCAATCTCTGTATTAAATTTCCATGGCCATCAATGCTTAGAACCACTTATGGTGATCATGAGAAATGCAAAAACGTCTATTTCTCTGCTTATAAAGGAATGTACTTTACCGGTGACGGTGTCAAAAGGGATCATGATGGTTATTTGAGAATTCTGGGCAGAGTCGATGATGTAATCAATGTCTCTGGTCACAGAATGGGCACTGCTGAAGTAGAAAACGCCATTAATGAACACCCAAAGGTGATCGAATCGGCTGTTGTTGGCTACCCCCATGAGGTCAAAGGACAGGGCATTTATGCTTATGTGATTTGCGATATGGAAGGCCGTTCTGAAGAGAGTCTGAAAGAACAAATCAAAGATACGGTTAGAAAAATTATTGGTCCGATCGCTAAGCCGGATATGGTACAAATAGTGCCTGGTCTTCCCAAAACACGGTCAGGAAAAATCATGAGACGGATTCTGAGAAAAGTGGCCAGTGGTGACATCTCGAGTTTGGGTGATACCTCCACCCTACTCAATCCAGAGGTGGTAGATAGCATAATTGAAGGAGCAGGTCTTAAGAAATAAACATGTCAAATACAGGCTTGATCATTGAAGAACGTAGTCGAGACATTGGAGACTTCCTTGTTGGTCGGCTGATCCCATTCCGTAAAAAAAGAATGGTAGGCCCATTCATTTTTATAGACCACATGGGGCCCTCTACAGTCAAGCCTGGTCATTATATGGACATTGGACAGCATCCCCACATTGGACTTTCGACTTTAACCTATTTACTGGAAGGGCAAATAATGCACCGCGATACACTGGGCACAGAACAGCTGGTATCCCCTGGATCAGTAGGCTTTATGACATCAGGAAGTGGAATTGTCCACACAGAAAGAACGCCTCCACAATTACGAGATGGTGGGGAATACCCAGTACATGGCTATCAAATCTGGATAGCACTTCCGAAAGCCTTACAAAAGATGAGGCCTGAATTCTCTTATACCGCTGCCGATGACCTTCCCAAGTGGTCTGAGGGCCCAATCAACTATATTTTAGTGGCTGGTGAGGGCTATGGATATCAGTCTCCTGTTCCAGTATTCTCTCATCTTTTTATGATTGAAGCAAAAACAGACAAGACTGCTATTCTGGATGTAAAAGGGCAAGTCAAAGGAGAAGTAGGTATTGTTGTTGTTGATGGTCACATCGATGCCTGTGGAGAACGTATAGAGAAAGGAAATATGCTCGTTTCTAAAGAAGAAGACATCTGTAAAATCGTTCTGGGTGAGAACACTCATGTTTTCCTTTTTGGAGGAGAGCCCTTCGCAGAGGAGAGGTTTATCTATTGGAACTTTGTATCTACAGAAAAGGACCTTATTGAAGAAGCTAAAAAAGCATGGAAAGAGCTTCAATTCGAGATGGTCCCTGGTGAATCTGGGTATATCCCTTTACCAGAATTTTAGCTCACAATTGTTTTCAAAGGAGTCAAAGTGAGTTATTTCCTGAGCAGCAACCAAATTCCTGCTTAGATGGTCAATAAAAAAGGAAAACAATGTGATTTTGGTCAGCGCTGATCCCTATATTTAAGTATAAATCTTAGTCCCATTTCAAGAGAATATCTATTTGTTTTTAGCCTGCTTGGAGTCTTCAATGGAGTCTTTTTGACAAGCTACTTTCTGTTCAGCAAAAGGGGCAGATCATATACCAATATTTACCTTGGCCTACTCCTAATGGCGCTTGTCATCCGAATAGGCAAATCCGTGTTCTTTTATTTTGATAGTGGGTTAAACGAGAATTACATTCTTCTTGGGCTCCTGGGTTGTGCAGCCATCGGACCGATGTGCTATTACTTCACTAAGTCACAAATCAGTGGACAAAAGACTTTTGATCCTAAGAGCCTCTTCCACCTCATCCCCATGGTGCTACTAGCCGGCTACGCAATCTTTTATGAATCTTATGGGGAAAACACTCCTTTCTGGAGTGTAAAAATAGTTCGAGGTATCTACATCCATTGGGGACTTTATGTTTTCTACTCCATCTATCTGATCATCAAACAGCGGTTTTTGGTCAAAAAATCCTTTTCTGAAGAATATTGGACCTATGGGGTTGTATTTGGTGTTTTCCTGGTGTGGCTTGCTTACTATACATCCAGTTTTACCTCTTACATTACTGGTTCTCTCACCTTCTCCTTCTTAGTATACCTCTTGGCCTGGCTGCTTATTACCAACCGAAAGCAGGTTGTGGCTAACAAAAGGTCTAAGGCTGAAGTAAAATCAATGCCACAAGCCGAGGTTGATCGGCTAAGTGAAAAAATTCGATCCAAGATTTTAGAGGATGAACTTTACAAGGATCCAAATCTCAAAATGCCGGCACTGGCAAAAATGGTTGGCCTGACCACACATCAATTTTCAGCCTTTATCAATGATCAGCTTCAACAAAATTTCTCCCAATTAATGAATTCATATAGGGTAGAAATTGCCAAGAAGCTGTTGCAAACAGAGCACCACCTGACGGTGGAGGCCATTGGTTTCGACTGTGGTTTCAATTCCCCCTCAACATTTCATACCACATTTAAAAAAGCGACAGGCTCGACACCTGCCGGCTACCGCAATAATTCTTCAAGTTTATAAAATAGCACTTCTGCTTTATCGCAAAACCCAGCTCCTTATTGATATCATGGTTATCTAGAGCTTATGAATGAGATCAAAAACACAAAATCGAGAAAGGTGAGAAGGTTAATGCTCACATTGTTCGCTATTCTGGGCATCAGCCTGGTTACCTATGCACAGTCTGACAAGGCTGCTGTTGAAGCCACATTGATGGATTATATGGACGGTACTTCTAAGGGCCAGATCGCAAGGATTAAAAGGGCATTTACAGAAACAGCAGCCCTCTATGCGGTTAACCCGGATGGAAGTCAAAGAAGAATTCCAATTGCCGAATACATTGGTTTTTTCAAGGAAGGACAGGCCAACAACAGGAAGGGCAAAATTATATCTATTGATATTGTCAACAATGCAGCGCAAGCCAAAGTGGAAATCATTTCGGGAAACACCAAGTTCACCGACTATATGCTTCTGCTAAAGCTCAAAGACGGCTGGAAAATCATCAATAAGTCTTATACAAGAGAATCAATCAGGTAAACTGATTTCATCTTTTATTTCAAAGCCTGTCTATTCTAGTGGACAGGCTTTATTTTTATATAGTGTTTTCAAGCATTCCTTTTTATCAATCTATTGATCGCTACAATCAAGCAATCAATATTCCTTTACCAAAGCATAGTGATTTTGATGTCCGGAGTTTTGAGGAAAACATGAAAACCGTCCGCTTATCCATGCCTGCCTTTCGGCATGGATTTTACCAAATAGCGCTGTTAGCTTCAGGAGGAGGAAAAGTAAGTTCTGGAGGGAAAGAATTCAACCTCTCTAATTTCACCCTGTTTTTCACCCAACCCGGTCAAATCATTCAGTGGCAGGTACCGAAGGATTGGAGCGGATATTATCTCTCAGTCTCAGAGTCATTTTACACGATGACGCTAGATCAGTTTAAGCTACTTCCTGACTTTCCCTTCTTTCAAAAATTTACTCCGGCTTTTAGTCTCAAACCAGAAGAGGCAAAAAAGATACTAGCGCTCTTTCAGATCATGGATGAAGAGTATCAAACAAGTGGAAGTCATAGTTCATCGGTTATCAAATCACACTTAGCACTCATCCTAAGCCATTGTCTCCGATTTTATGAAAGAGAGACACTTGAAGACGAAGTATTAGGACGACAACTCGCCTTACCTGATCGATTCAAAAAAGAGCTCCGGAACTATGCCCTTGCTGTAGCTTCTGGTCTGGTGACTGATCACAAAAGCGTTTCTGATTTTGCGGAAGACTTAACCGTCAGCTCAAAGCACCTTTCCGAGGCTATCAAAAAAGCAACGGGTCAAAGCCCAATCGAGCATATCAATCAAGTATTGATTGAAGAAGCACAGAAACTACTACTAACCACCGACATGAGCGTCAAAGAAGTCGGTTATTATATGGGGTTTTCGAGCCCCTCCTACTTCAACAGACTTTTTAAGAAAACTACCAATACCTCTCCCGCTGAATACAGAAAAGCCTAGGCCAATTCTAAGTTTTTCTCTTTTCCGAAATCTGTGCTAGCCACACGGAAATCTGTGCAATGCTGCCACATATCATCAACCGTTCTTTGAAGTATCATTAATCGAGGAATTATGAAAAAGTTATTTATCAGCATTCTAGCACTTAGTCTGAGTGCATTCACAGAACAAAATCAAACCGAAGAAATCATGTTTATTCAAAAATTCGAGCCTGGAAAGAACATTGTGGAGTTTTCAAGTGAAGGGATCACTCTGAAAGGAGATTTGTACCTGCCTTCAGGCTATCAGGAAGGTAAAAAATACCCGGCAATTATTGTCGGTGGATCTTGGACTACAGTCAAAGAGCAAATGGCAGGACTCTATGCTGGGGCACTGGCAGAAGAAGGCTATGTAACCCTGGCTTTCGATCATACCTATTATGGTGAAAGCGGTGGAGACAAAAGGTTCTACGAAGACCCAAAAACTAAAACGAAGGATTTCATCAATGCCATGAACTTTCTAAAAGCACTTCCGATGGTGGCAGAAGATCGCACTGGTGGCATGGGGATATGTGCAAGCGGTGGGTATATGGCCGAAGCCGTAGCACAAGACAGCGACTATAAATCCTTTACTACAGTGGTTCCATGGTTTAATACCGATGAAGTCGTTAATGCATTTTATGGTGGTGAAGAAGGCATTAATGAACGCATTGCAAAAAGTCGTGCAGCTGAAGCAAGCTATGAACAAAATGGAGTAATGGAGTATCAATTGACCATTTCCGACACTGATCCTTCTGCAGCCATGTACGGTCCCTTTGAATACTATTTAGATCCGGCCATAGGGCAGGTTAAAAATTGGTCTCATGACAAATTTGCTGTAATGAACTGGGAAAACTGGCTGACCTACAGGCCACTTCCAGCAGCAGACAAGATTAGCGTTCCTACGCTCATCATTAACTCTAAGAATGCAGCTACCCCTGCGGCCAGTGAAGCATTCTTCAATCATCTAAAAGGTGAAAAAGAAATGGTGTGGCTAGAGGGCGGTCAGTTGGACTTCTATTACAAGGAGGCACAGGTAAAACCTGCCCTATCAAAAATAGTGGAGCACTTCAAGAAGACCCTTTAATAGAAAAATATAGTATTCATCACATAATGAAATAAAAATGAAAAACACTGAATCAAATAAAGTATGGTTTATCACTGGTGCTTCAGCCGGTTTTGGCAAAGCCTTTGCCGAATACGCCATCTCGCAACATTACAAGGTGGTGGTTACCGCCAGGAGATTAGAGAAGCTCACTGAGCTTGAGGCCCTAGCACCTCACCAGGTACTGGCGCAGAAAATGGATGTCACAGACAATTCCCAGATTGAAGAAGCGGTCGACAAAGCCATGAAACGTTTTGGTCGAATTGATGTACTCATTAACAATGCCGGATATGGCACTGTTGGAGCAGTTGAGGAAACGCCTGAAGACGAACTTAGGGCTCAAATGGAAACGAACTTTTTTGGGGCCATAGCAGTAACGAAAGCTGTGCTACCTCATATGAGAGACCAGCAATCTGGTGCCATAGTCAATATGAGTAGCATGGGCGGTCAAATGTCCTTTGGAGGCTTCGGGCCCTACTCTGCCTCGAAATTTGCCCTTGAAGGAGCTTCTGAAGCTCTAGCACAGGAAGTAGGCGCATTTGGTATTAAAGTAATGATAGTGGAGCCCGGAGCTTTCAGAACAGACTTTGCGGGTAGTACTTTGAAACATATGCCTGAAATGGAGGCCTACAAAGACATTGTCGGAGGCACCCGAGAGTTCGCCCAGGGAATGGACCAAACTCAGGAAGGTGATCCGGCAAAGGCGGCCATCGCCATTGACGAGGCATTGCTTGCGGAGAAAACACCTTTGAGATTACAATTGGGAGAAGATGCGATCAATGCTGTTCGCGAACATAGTGAGCACCTACTTGCAGAGTTACAAACCTGGGAGAAACTTGGTCTGGACACAAAAGTAGAGGTCTGAAACTGGATACAAAAGCGTCAAATAGAGGTCTGCATTTGATTTAGAGGATGGAAAACCGCAAATTAGTTTGGTGTCATCCCTGATCGTTCATAATAGCATTGCAGATCTCTATCGGGCGCTTGATTTACCCATTGAGCAAGACCTGGACTTTACCATCCACAACCTAAAGGAGATCCACCCTGAGGTTCCTTTTAAGTCACCTACTTTTAGAGCTAACTATTACTCCTTCGTTTTTGTAAAAAATGGTCGGGGCACTTATACGACCGATGATCAGGTCTTTCATACTTCCCCGGGTACCATCTACTTTACTAACCCTGGACATATCAAGGCATTTGATCTGCAAGAACTTGAGGAAGCCTATATCATTACTTTGACAGAGGCTTTTTTGAAGGAGAATGTTCATCAAGACATCTTTTCGGAATTTCCATTTTTATTGGCCGAAACTGTACCACCCAATACATTATCACCACAAGCCTTTGAGCCCTTTGAGAACCTCTATCTACAAATAGAAAAAGAATACCAGTCGGATTCTCCCTACAAAAACAAAATTCTGGGCAACCTCTTTGTGGTCTTGCTCCTCAAGATCAAGGATCAATTTTGGACTTCCTATAACCCCATAGAAGAAGGAGACAGAAGTTCACAGATTGTGAGGACATTTAAACAACTCCTTGAGCAGCACTTTCGAGAACTATCTACAGGGCAACATGAATTCCACTTTCAGGTACAGGACTATGCCAATGCACAGAACCTTCATCCAAATTATTTGAGCAACGTGATCAAGAGTAAGACTGGGAAGTCCGTCAATACCTGGATTGCTGAAAAGCTCATTGCCGAGGCACAGTCCCTATTAAAAAACACTGGACTGACAGGAAAAGAAATTGCTCATCGACTGGGCTTTTCTGAAGCAACACACTTTAATAGCTATTTCAAAAAGCATGTTGGCACCACGCCAGGATCTTATCGAAAAGGACATTGATCAGTTTTTTTGAATGTATTTCTATTGATTTTTGAGCCTTCTTAGAAATCCGTCATTCACTCTTTAAAATCCGTCATACCCCTGCTAATGGCCTGCCGTTTCTTTGTGATATAAACATTGAAACAAAACGAAAATTATAAAATCATGGAAAATCAATTAAAAGGAAAAATCGCCCTAGTTACCGGTGGAAGTCGAGGTTTAGGCAAAAATGAGGCCCTCGCAATCGCAGGCTTAGGTGGGGATCTCATCATCACATATAGAAGCAAAGAAGCAGAAGCACAGGAGACAGTCCGTGCTATCGAGGCACTGGGACGCAAGGCCATTGCACTCCAATTAGATGTGGCGAACACGAAGTCTTTCGACTCGTTCTTTAGTCAGGTTAAAGAAGAATTACAGCGGGTTTGGCATCGAGACTCATTCGACTTTTTAGTGAATAATGCCGGCATAGAAAGAGCCGGTCTCATTGAAAGTATTTCTGAAGAAGATGTTGACGACCTAATTAATGTTCACTTCAAAGGAACCTTCTTTGTTACACAAAAAGCACTTCCTCTAATGGCAGATGGAGGTAGTATCGTTAATACCAGCTCTGGTCTGGCAAGATTCTCTATTCCAGGTTATGGCGCTTATGCTGCGATGAAATCGGCCGTAGATACGTTGACTCGATACCTGGCAAAGGAACTCGGCAGTAGAGGTATTAATGCCAACACGGTCGCTCCTGGAGCCATAGATACTGACTTTAATGCAGCCGCTTTTGAAAACAATCCGCACATGAGGGATATCATTGCCCAAAACACTGCATTGGGCAGAGTGGGCATGCCAGACGATATTGGCGGGGTGGTAGCCATGCTGCTGACCGATGGTGCCAAATGGATTAACGCACAGCGCGTAGAAGCCTCAGGAGGCATGTTTGTATAGTGATATAAAACAAAAGGCGCTCTAAGAATAGAGCGCCTTTTGTCATTTAACCCATGCCCGCAGCATTATAGTAAAAGCGCTCATGGACAACTTTTCCATCTTCCCATTTCTTGACGGATACCTCTTCCATCTTCATCCGACTACCATCCTTGAAACTGAAATCTCCCCAGGTTTCGGTACAAGTATGACCAGTCTCTTCATTGGCTGTCATGGCAGTAACTCCTCCGCCATGCATTCCTTCAACAGATTCGAGCCATTTGACTTCAAATTCTCTATTATAGGCTTTGCCTTCTCTGACCTCTCCAGTGGCTTCAACCATCACCACATTGTCAGCATAAAACTTGTCGAAGGCCTCTAACATTTGGCCTTGACCCATCATTGTTTGTAATTCTTGTTCTAAAGCGAGTATACTCATAGTGCTATTGTTTAAAAAGTTTTGAATAGTGACGTCCTGTGTTAACGGAAAGGGACATAATTAGATGTCTTTCTTATTTTAAGGAATTGAGAAGCATTCACTAACTTTATTTCTATGTCTAGTCTCAGAATCAGGCCCAGATTTAAAGAAAGTGTTCCAGAAAACATTGAGTCTTTTAAAAGCCGGATTCAAAGCGCGCTTGAGGCTGAAAATGAATTCTCGGGCTTGGTTTCAGACCAGTACTGTGTCATCAAAATCCGACCTGAAGAACGGCATTACTGGTCGCCTCAACTTACGCTGACCTTAGAAGAAGCTTCTGAAGACAATTTGGAAGTTCGAGGACTTTATGGACCGAAGCCAAGTGTTTGGGCAGTATTCTTTATGTCCTATGCCGCACTGGGAGTTCTTTCTTTATTTGCTGGTGTATTTGGTCTCTCTCAATTGATGCTGGACAAACCCGCTCCAATACTCTGGGCTATTCCTGTTATGGCTGCCATTGCCCTCGTCCTATACTTGATTCCTCAGGGAGGTCAAAAAATGGGAGCAGAACAAATGTTTCGAATACATCACTTTTACGAACAAGTGATTAAACATAGAGTGGTATTGACATAAAAAACCCGAGGTTAACTACTCCTCGGGTTACTAAACAAATAAACTACTAACTATATATGAAGAGAATTACTGACTGTAATTCTGAAAATTCAATTGTGTTTGTGTCTTTCAATAATCATACCAACTGCTCTTACACAAACCCTACTATATAGATGCAAATTTGGCCCAAAAGTTTCAATGGTGGGGTTATTTTAACCTTAATTAACCTTTGCACTTGATAACAATAAGGAAACATCTAATTTTTGTTAAAGGTTTGAGCCTTGGCTGAGATGCCCTATCTTTAACGAAACCTTTAGTTATAAAATATCTGGTCATGCTCAAAGTTGCGCTTAGGGTTTTGTGGAAAAACCGCTTCTTCAGTTTTCTTAACATTCTCGGCCTCACGCTTGGTCTTTCAGCGGTCATTTGGTTGACCCTCTTTCTTCAGAATGAATTGACCTATGATAAGCATCATCCAAATCATGAAAGGGTATATCGAGTCAGTCACTTATTCAGGGCCCCAGGCGTTGAATTTAATACAGCGTACACAGCCTCTGAATTGAATCCAATGATGAAGGAAGAATTTCCTGAAATTGACAGTTATGCACGTTTCAGGCCCTTAGATGCTTCTCAAATTGAGTATGATCAACAAATCTTCATTCAAGATCGAGTATACTTCTCAGAACAAGGCGCTTTCGATGTTTTTGGAATCAACCTTATTTCGGGCAATCCTGAAGGTGCTTTACAAGAGCCGAACTCCGCCATCATCTCAAAAACCTTCAAGGACAAAGTCTTTGGAAATGATTCCGGGATCAACAAGGTGATCAAGGTAGAGGGAAATGATTTTAAAGTAACAGGAGTATTCAAAGACATTCCCAAAAACTCACACTTCAAATTTGAAGTACTCCTTAGTGGAGTTGATGGAAGAGAGTGGGCCACACAGGATGGTGTTTTCAATTCTGAAGTCTTATGGAATGCTGATTGCGCAGGGTATATTCGATTGACACCCGGTGCCACCAAAGAGAGCTTTCTTTCAAAATTCGATTCCTTTAACGAAAAGTACTTCATGCCCTTCGGTAACCAAATCGAAGGTTCGCATCGAATCAGATTACAAAGGCTCTCAGACATACATTATGATGCCGAGCAAATTGATGATGATTTCGCAAAAGGAAATCCAACCAACCTCATCATTTTCTCATCTGTTGGTCTGGCAATTCTTTTATTGGCATGTATCAATTATATCAACTTGTCTACCGCAGGTGCTGGTGCTCGTGCTAAGGAAATTGCCATTCGTAAGGTATTAGGCACTAATCTTCAGCAATTGAAAGCCTCATTGCTGATCGAATCACTGGTGCAGGTTTATCTGGCATATGGCCTCTCTATACTTATGGTATGGATAATGATTGCCCACACCCCTTTGCAAACATGGTTGGGTGTTTCCTTCGATTTTACTCTATTCCAGAATATTGAACTTCTTTTGACTTCTTTTGCCGTTGCGAGTTTAACGGGGCTAATCTCTGGACTGTACCCTGCTTTATATCTGTCAAAAATCAGAACAGTGACTGCCTTAAAAGGCAATTGGGTAGCCAACAAGAGCGGCAAAACCATCCGCCAGGCACTGGTATTATTTCAGTTCGTGATCTCAATCGGTGTGTTATTGAGCACTTTACTAATGCGAGATCAAATCAAGTTCTTACAGAACAAAGATATGGGCTTTTCGAAAGACCAGATTCTATTAATCAATACGGCCGATTCCGTTTCTCAGTCCAGAACACAAGTATTAAAAGATGCCTTTGAGGCTAGTCCAAGTATTCAAAAAGTTACCTCATCTAATTTTATTGCTGGAACCAGTATTGGCCAAATTGTCTTTACAGTCGACAAAGGTGGCCAGATGGTTCAACAAGAGTTCAAATTCATTCATGGGGATGAGGACTATCTGGAAACATTTGAAATTCCACTCGCTGCAGGACGCACTTATTCTGGCGAGGAAACCCGCGGCAATCAATACTTCGTCATTAATGAGAAAGCGGCCGAAGTGCTCGGATGGGAAGATCCAGTGGGAAAAAAATTAGGCTTTTTTCATCAGGAAGTTCCGGGACAGGTAATTGGTGTCATGCGAGACTTTAATTTCTTTTCTCTTCACAATCCAATAGAACCCTTAGTTTTTGTTTACAACCCACAACCTGGAAGGAATCTAATCGTCAAGTTTGATCAAAGTCAGCTATCCCAGGCAATCAGTGTGATCAAAAGCAATTGGAAAGAAATTCTGCCCAATTATCCTTTGGAATACCGTTTTCTGGATGATCAGCTTCAAGCTCAATACGAAGCAGACCAGACGCAAAACAAACTTATCAGCTCGATGACATTGCTATGCATTATCATTTCCCTAATCGGCCTTACTGGCCTTACCTCATTTAACATTGGCCAAAGAAGGAAGGAGATCGGAATCAGAAAGGTATTGGGAGCCATGTCAGGTCAAATTGTCGTTTTTATGTATTCAGGCACCCTAAAACTGATGGCTCTCGCAGGAGTAATCGCTACCCCATTGGCCTATGTGATCATCTCCAACTGGATGCAGAACTTTGAGTACCAGACAGCTATTAATATCAGTCTAATCATTATAGGATTGCTGGCCGCCCTCTTACTGACCTTTTTGCTCGTGGGCAGTTTGGTGGTTAAAACGGCACGAAAAAATCCAGTAGATTCTCTGCGATACGAATAAATCTCTCATACTTCGAGATGACAGAGATATTGACCAGAAATATAGATGTACAATACAAGTGCTAACTAGGAGAGGAATCTCTAATAGCATGTCATTTCGACCTTAGGAGAAATCTTAACCATTTAGAAAAAAAATGATCCGACCACTTTGAGTAGTCGGATCGCTCATTTTATTCAAAGCCTAGGATTAGAGATCCTGAAATGAATTCAGGATGACGAATAGCTATCGCTTTTTCTTTAATGTCATGGACTCGGCCAGCTTAACCGCCTCGGCAGCGTTTATAATGCCTCCGGAAACTGATAGGTCTCCAAACCTCACGTCTTCGCCAGATCCGGGAGCAGGAACTGTGAGTCCTTTCAGACTTCTGGAAGACCTAATCAAAATATCTTTAACCTGTTCTGCTTTCAAATCAGGGAAGTAAGACATCAACATCGCAGCAACACCAGCCGTCACGGGAGAAGCCATACTGGTTCCTTGAGCATCCTGATAGTCATTATCGGGAGCTAAAGAGTAGATCGCCACACCGGGTGCAAACACATCAACATTTTTCTTACCATAGTTCGAGAAAACTCCTACATAGTTCTCATCCAAACCAGAATCGGAAGCACCTACCTCGATCCAGTTGGACATATTTTTTCTTTTTCCGATGTAGTCGTTCGGGAAGTTGTTGGCCTTATCAATATTCTCTCCACTATTTCCGGCTGCATGCACCAATAACACCCCTTTTGAAGCGGCATACTCAATCGCCTCATAGACATACTCCTTATGAGCAGAATAGCTCTTGCCAAAACTCATATTTACTATTTGTGCACCATTATCCACAGCGTAACGAATGGCATTGGCCACGTCCTTATCGCGCTCATCACCATCAGGTACAGCACGCAAAGCCATAATTTTCACATTATTAGCGACACCATCAATCCCCAGGTTATTGCCTCTTTTGGCAGCGATGATTCCAGAAACATGGGTACCATGAAAGTTCTTTGTACCGATGCCGATAACGTCATTGTTTCCATACCCTACTTCATCTAGCTTGTTAGGGTCATCTCCAACAATTCCTCTTGGATCAAATTCCAGATCATAAGCACCTGCTTGTGTAGTCACCTGCTCAAGGTCTTTACCCAAGAAGTAAATCAAACTATCCAATAACAAGGTCTTGTCAGTGGCTTCATAAACACTAGATAAAATGGCTTTGCCCTGAAGTACTGTTTGATCAGTAGAGTTTACTTTCTGAACAACATCGTAGGTAATCGAATCGATCATAAAGTAAGCTTGGAAAAGCTTATTGAACCTTCTTAATTGAGTGTCTACATTTTCTAATAACTGCAGCTGACCGAGCGTTTCCTGGGATCCTTTTTCAAATTCTTTTCGGACCTCTTCCCAATACTCGAAACCCGCCAACTCTTTTTTCTTAAAGTCAGCTTTGGTTTTACCTTCATAAACTGGCTTTAGTCTCTTGTACTCCCTGGCCAGGGCATAGGAATCCTTGTCCACGTTAGTCCCATCTTTGCCTCCAATGAAATTCCAACCGTAGACATCGTCTATAAATCCGTTATTGTCGTCATCGATACCGTTATCAGGAATTTCATCCTCATTGATCCATACAACATCTTTTAAGTCTTCATGTAAAATGTCGATGCCAGAATCAATTACCGCAACAATGACTGTCTTTGATTCCTTCCCTTTTAGGTATTCATAGGCCTTTTCAGTGCTCACACCATTCACCTTATCTTCCACAGGATCAAGGTTAAACCAGTTCTTCGGTGGTGCAGTGGTCTGAGCCGCTAAAGACATTGAAAGGCACAACAGCGCCATTGAAAGTACTTTTCTCATATTTCTTAAAATCATATTATTTCATTTCGAACAAGCCCGTTTCTGGATGCTTATAACAGGTTTCGGGCTGCATTATTTTACCATTCATGGCAATAAGCGTGCCTTCCTCTAAAACATTCAATGCGCCTATGGCCACCCCGATATTAAAGTCAGCATCAGACTCCGCAAAGCGCTGAGGCCTATACGATCCCGTGAACAGAATTGTTTTCCCTTTTATATCACCGATGTAAAGGGCCGTTTGAATCATTGTGTCAGACCCATGAGTTACGACAATCTTAGCGTATTCTGTGGTTAACAATAACGATCGGAGCTCATTTCGATCTCGATCGGTCAGATCCATACTGTCCTTTTTAAACAGACTCATTACTTCAAACTCAAAGCCTGGGAAACTCTTTTCCAAAATTCGGGAAACTGCAGGCTCATCTATTTCAAAGGCATATCCTGCATTGGTTTTAGGGTAATCCTTATCAATGGTTCCTCCGGTCTGAATAAAGAGAATTTTCATTCAGCCAATATAAAGAGAAGGTTTAATACTTAAAACAGGGCAAAATCGTATCTCTGCGCGTTCTTTTGACAATTTTTCCGAAGGACAAGGTCAGAGAGAACTCGTGAGCACCTCCCGTAACACCGGCCAATCTGGAAACAGTGAAATCATAGCTGTACCCAAAAGACAAGTCTTGATTTAGCTCGAGACCAAAAAGCGCTATAATCGATTCGTTCTTTGACACTTCATTCACATTCTGAATTGGAATACCTCGATACCATGCGCCAATCACCAATGGTTGAAAATATAGCTGAACTCCGGCATCTAACTGCCGGAACCCCCCTTGAGATTTATAATTGACCGCAAAAGTGGCCGACCGCTCCTGAAACTGGTAGGAAACTGTTCTCAATCGCCTGCCTTTTGAAAACATCAGTTTATAGCCTGCATGCAATGAATACTTCCTGTCCAAACGGCTTTCCTGATCTAAGAATGACTGATTGGGGCGATTGATATGGTGAATGGAAAAACCTATCCAGGTATCACTGGAATAAAGAAGTGTTCCTGCTGAAGCACTCAAAAAGTCGACCCTTGCCCCACGATCAAAAACCTCTCCACTCGGGCCGATCACCTGTCCGTTGTCAATGTCTATTTGATTGCCGAAGACAAGCTCTTCGAAATTGAGATTCTTGTTGAAATAAGACATCTGCATGCCCGTTCGCATAATTACAGCATCGGATATCCTTAGCTTATAGGAGTAAAGTAAACCCACCTCACTTGATTTGAAGTCAAGAAACCCCTCTTTATGCTCGGTGATAATCATACCAACACCACTTTCTGCTGCTTTAGAAAAGTAATCCAGATAAGCGGAAATAGTCGTAAAAGAATGGGTCAGAGAAGGCCATTGATTTCGGTAATTCACACCAACTCTCGCCCGATCAGTAGAACCAGTTAAGGCAGGATTCAAATACAATGGCGAGGCATAAAACTGCGAAAATTGGGGGTCTTGGGCCTTTAGATTTTCGCAAAGGCAAAGGAGTATCAGCACCGCCAGTAGTGGTAGACTTTTCTTCATACACTATTTCATTAGAGCGAAGATGCCTTCGCGTTCGACATTTAGACCATTGAAACTGACGCCAATGAGTTTGAAAACATAATTTCCATTTTCAGCTCTTTTACCCTTGACTGTTCCATCCCAGCCCTTGGTTTCGACATCGTCAGTACTGAAAATCACTTCTCCCCAAGTGTTGTATATGATGAGGCGCACTTTGGTCAGCCCTAGCATTCTCGGTCGGAAAAAGTCATTATTCCCGTCATTATTCGGGGTGAATGCCGTAGGCACCATAATGCGATAACCCTCAGTAATTTCCAGCGTGGTGGACTTGACTGTCTGGCAACCGGTTCTATCGGTGACGGTCAAAACAACTTCATAAGTACCTGGAGCATCATAGGTATGGATGGGGTCTATTTCATCAGAGTCAAAACCATCACCAAAATCCCATTTCCAATCGATTACCTCTCCTACCGACAAATCGAAGAAACTCACGGGGTCATTAGAAGCCAGTTCACCTGTTAAATCAATAGACTCAGCGTTGTATTCAAAATCTGCGGTACCCAATTCTGGAATATCTATATCAATGGCCCGTGTGCGGAAGCAGCCACGATCATCTGAAACTTCAATAGAAATTCGGCCCGGATCGGTGACCAGAAATTCTGAGCGCGTTCCGCCTCCTCTTGACCATCGGTATCGATAATTGCCAACGCCACCTTTGACATTGGCTTTGACTATTGTACCCGCCACTCTGTTTTCACAATCAATATAAGGTTCCGTACTAAAGCCCACCTGCAGAGGCTCAGGTTGTAGTACGGTATAAGTACCTTGAACCGTACAACCAAACCGATCGGTGACTTCCACTACGTAGGTTCCTGGTAGTACATCAATCAATGAGGATTCTGTGGAACCATTCGTCCAGCGATATTGGTAGGGTTCCTGACCTCCTGAAACAATCACATTGACGCGACCACTTTGGGGATCATTGCACCTTGTAGCATCTTCAATATACGCATCCAAGGTAAGCGGTAGCGGGTCGAAGATATTGAAGGAGTTCTGAATCGTACAACCATTCTTATCGGTAACCAAAACATTATAAACCCCTGGGCTTAAATTGGTGAGTGTTTCTGTGCTAGCCCCAGTGCTCCAACGAATGGCAATCGGTTCTATCCCTCCTTCAATGTTTAATGAGATGGACGCATCATTGGCCCCTACACAACTTATAGGAGATATTTCTGGACTGATGCGATATAACTCAGGCTCTGCCAGAGTATATGTGCCTTGCACCTGACAACCATTAGCATCGGTAACGAGCACATCATAGGTACCCGAACTTATGCCTATAAGATTTTTGGTCACTGCTCCAGTGTTCCACTGATAGGTATATGGTCCAGTCCCCCCTTTAATATTTAATTCAATAGACCCATTTCTGTCATCATAGCATTGGCTCTCATTCACCACTGCATCTTCCAAGCTCAGAAGGTCGGGTTCCGAAACGGTAAAGATTCGCTCGACAACACAGTCATTCGCATCTTTAACCCTAATGGTATAATCTCCTGCGCTAAGCTCTGAGATGGACGTCCCCCGATCGCCCGTGCTCCATAGGTACTCATAGGGACCTGTTCCTCCTGTGACGTTGATGCTGATATTACCATCGGCTTCTCCTAGACAGGAAAGGTTGAGTTTTCCGCTGGTGGCTATGGTAATCGGTGCTGCAGGCTGCGCTATGGTCACAGACTGTTGAACCAAGCATCCGTTCGCATCAGTCACAGCTACAGAATAGGTTCCTGCTCCCAATCCAGTAATTCGACTCGTACGTTCGCCATTACTCCATAAATAGGTATAAGGACCAATTCCTCCCTGTGGTAGAGCACTGATTATACCCGATTGATCGCCAAAACACAAGAGGTCTTCATAATCAGCTAGGGCCACAGTCAGGGCTTCCGCTGGCTCAGCAATCACAATAGAGGCAGTGGTCGAACACCCACCTGCATCTGAAACTAATACTTCATAAACACCGGCATTCAAATCGACTAGTTGATCTGTGGTTTGACCGGTATTCCAGGTATAAGTATACGAACCACTACCTCCTGTGACATCCAACTGTATGAATCCAGTGGACGCTCCCTTACACAAGACATCCTGCTTCTGAATCTCTACTGTAAGGTCTCTGGAATCTCCAACCTCGACCGACCTTGTAATGCTACAATTATTTGAATCGACTATGGTCAGGTTGTAGGTTCCGCCACTAATGTTGACAAGATCTTTACTGGTACTTCCGTTTGACCACACATAAGCATATGGTCCTGTTCCTCCGGATGCAGTGGCAATGATTGAGCCGTCAGAATCTCCAAAGCAAGAGGTGCTAGTGGCATCAAAAACAATATCCAGAGCATCTGGCTCACCTATAACATAGGTCTCTGTAAAAACACAACCCGATGCATCCGTAATAGTAACCGCATAGCTACCGGCAAAAACGTTGACTAAGTCTCTCTGATTAGAACCATTGCTCCATAAATAATTGAATGGGGCTGTTCCACCAGTTACCGTTAGTTCCACGATACCATTCGGTTGTCCATTACATAGGCTATTGGTAATATTGGCTGTGGCAGCTAAAGGAGCGCTTGGAGCACCTATGGCAATGTTAGTAATCAACTGACAGCCTCTCGCATCTGTTACAGTGAGTTCATAATTGCCTCCGGCCAGGCCTGAAATGTCTTCTGTACTAGCACCATTATCCCAGCTGTAAGTATAGGGTAAAGTTCCACCACTAACGGTGACATCTATGCTTCCATCATCTGCTCCAAAGCAGCTGACATTTTGAGCTAAATAATTGGTAGAGAGCTGAAGTGGTTCTGTAATCGTGTAATTGGCCGAATAGGTACAACCTCCCACATCGGTTACCAGTACGGCATAGGTGCCTGGAGTGAGGGTATTTAAGTCTTCGGTGGTGCTTCCATTACTCCACGCAAAAGTGAATGGCCCGGTACCTCCGGCAACTGTTAGATCAATACTCCCATCTCCAGCACCATTACAGCTAATTGTGCTGATGTCGGCAGATAAACTAATGGCTGAAGGTCCTGAAACGGTATAATCCTGTTGTATTGAACAGCCTTTACTATCGGTAATGGTCACTTGATAAGTGCCTTGTGAAAGCCCGAAAATATCCTTTGAGGTCGATCCTTGATTCCAGGAATAGGAGTAAGGTGCGGTTCCCCCGGTTACATTTAATACCACCGCACCCTGATTGTCTCCGAAACAAGTCTCATCAGTGATTACACTTATTGCAGATAGCGGGGCTGACGGCTCGGCCACTACAATCGTTTCTGAAGTCTGACAGCCATTGTTATCCGTAACTGTCAAAGTATAGGATCCTCCGGAAATATTGGTTAGGTCTTTTGTCGTTTGACCAGAACTCCACGAGTAAGTATAAGGAAGCGTCCCTCCTGTGACCGATACAGCTATGCTTCCATTTCCGTCCCCAAAGCAGTTAACATCATTGACGGTGTATCCTATTAAAATGGAAGCTGGCTCGGTTATGTTATAGTTCTGAAAGGTGGAACACCCATTGGCGTCAGTAATGGTCACCCCATAATTTGCCGGACTGAGACCAGTTCGGTCTTCTGTTGTTATCCCATCTGTCCATAAGAAAGTATACGGACCAACACCTCCGGAGGTAGATAAATCAATGGAGCCATCATCAAAACCATTACAAGTCACATTGTTCACAATTGCCGCTGCAGTGATAGCAGTAGGCCCGGCAATGGTAAAGTCGCCCTGAATTACACAGCCATTATTATCCGTAACCGTCACTTGATAATTACCTCGGCCTAGGCCAGAAACATCTTTTGTGGTCGATCCTTGATTCCACGAATAAGAATAGGGGGCGGACCCTCCTGTTACAGTAAGCAATACTGCTCCTTGATTATCACCAAAACAGCTTTCATCAGTCACCACTCCAGACACCGCTAATGCTGAAGTAGGCTCGTTAACAGTGTAGGTGTTAATGGCTTGACAACCATTGGCATCTGTGACTGTAAGTGTGTAATTACCGCCTGATAAGTTGAACAGGTCCTGGGTAGTTTCACCTCCAGACCAACTGTAGGTATAGGGGGCTATTCCGCCAGAAACTGAAATGTCAATACTGCCATCACCATCGCCAAAACAGGCAACATCGATAATATTATCCACCACACTCAAGGCTAGTGGTTGTGTAATTGTAAATGACCGGTTAATCGCGCAGCCTCTCGAATCAGCAATGGTAACGTTATAGCTGCCCGCAACAATATTGTTGAGATCTTCAGTGGTAGCCCCATTGGACCATGTATAGCTATATGGGCCTGTTCCTCCCGTAACACTGAGGTCAATACTCCCGGTGTTATCTCCGTTACAGAGTACATTGATCTGCGTACCGCTGGATTGGAGCGCAGTCGGCATGGCAATCGTATAGTTTTCAATAATGCTACACCCGTTGGCATCAGTAATGGTTACCTGATAGCTTCCATCTGAAAGCCCAAAAATATCCTTGTTGGTAGATCCTGTATTCCAGTTATAGGTATAGGGAGCAGTGCCACCCGCTGGAGTAAGCTGTATACTGCCATCGCTCCCTCCAAAACAGCTGATATCCGTAACAACTTCTGTCGTGCTGAGCGCGGCTACTGGTTGAGTAACTGTTATGGTTTCTATCAATGAACAGCCGTTGACATCAGTAACCGTAATGATGTAGTCGTCAGCAATTAGACCGGTAATGTCTTCAGAAGTACTGGCATTTGACCATGAGTAGGTATAAGGTGCAGAACCTCCATTGACTGTGATATCAACAGAACCATCGGCCAGTCCAAAACAACTCACATTGTTAACGGAATACCCTAGACTCAAAGCGGTAGGCTCAATAATATTATATGCTTGATTAGTAGAGCAACCTCGTGCATCAGTAATATTTAGCGTGTAATTCCCGGGAGCAAGGCCAGTAACATCTTCCGTTGTCGCACCATTTGACCAGGCATAAGTATAAGGAGCTTCTCCACCGGAAACAGTCACATCAATGCTTCCATCATCTACTCCAAAGCACGAAATATCCGTTTTTGTACCCGACAACACTAGTACAGGCGGATCGGTAATGATATAAGTATCGTTAATAGTACAGCCATTGTTATCAGTGATTGTGACAGAGTAAGTTCCTGCCGGAAGATTGCTCAGGTCTTCTGAGGTGCTACCATTGGACCAGTTGTAAGTGTAGGGCGCTGAACCTCCGGACACCGTCAGGTTGATAATACCATCAGCCGCTCCATTACAAGTAATTTGTTGTACTGCTTCTGTTTTAGCAAGCGCGCTGGAAGGTTGTGTAATGGTGAAATTATCATTGATAGTACACCCATTAACATCTGTGACTACTACTGAATAATTACCAGCAGGAATATTCACGAGATCTTCCGTGAGGGCACCATTAGACCATAAAAATGAGTACGGGGCTACGCCTCCTGAGATGGACAGATTTATAGCGCCCGTACTCTCACCAAAACAACTAACGTTTTGTACTACATCAGAGGACGCTAGTTGAGCCGGTTCAATAATTGTAACACTCTCCACATCCATACAGCCATTGGCATCAGTAACTGTGACCGTATAATTGCCTGGATTTAGGCCTGTTCTGGTATTGGTTGTAATGGAGCCGTCATCGGCCCATGCATAGGTATAGGGGCCTGTTCCTCCAGAAACAGATACGTTAATAGTTCCGTCATTGGCTCCGTTACAAGTGATATCTGTTTTGGCTGGGCTTGCCGCCAGAGGTGCTGGCTCGGTAATGGTAAACCCTATGGATTTAATACATCCATTAGCATCGGTAACAGAAACCGAATAATTGCCGGGCGCCAGACCTGTCACATCCTGGGTAATCGCACCGGTATTCCATGCATAGGTATAGGGACCGGCACCTCCTGTGACAGTGACATCTATAACACCATTATTTGATCCATTACAGGTGGCATTGGTTTGTGTACCCGATAGATTTAGTACCAAAGCGGGTTCGGTAATGGTTACATTCAATACAACAGCGCAACTGGATGCATCTCTTACCGTAACACTGTAGTTTCCTGCAGCTACATTGGCCAAATCCTGAGTAGTAGCACCATTTGACCACAAATAGCTGTAGGGTGCTGTTCCACCTGAAGGTGTGATATCGATACCTCCCGTAGTCGCACCCTTACAAAGGATATTGGTCTGTGTGAAAGCTACGCCAATCGGAGCTGGATCGATGATGTTATAGTTCTCAACAATGGCACAGCCTGCCGCATCAGTAATCGTAACTGAATAGGCCCCAGCGCTAAGTCCAGTGATATTGTTGGTAGTAGCACCCGTATTCCAGCTGTAGGTATATGGACCTGTTCCACCACTCACCGCCAGGAAAACACTTCCGTCTGCTGATCCATTACAAGAGATATTATTCACCGTGGCGTTGCCTACGAGCACAGCAGGTTCTCCCAAAACAATATTCTCCATCACTGAACATCCACCAGCATCAGAAACCGTAACGGTATAAGTCCCTGCTACAAGACCAGTGATTGTTGGGCCAGAGTCTCCAGTATTCCAGTTATAGGTATATGGGCCTGTACCATTGGAAGCGGAAACGGTAATAGCTCCGTCAGCTCCGCCATTACAGGTTGGTAAGGTCAACACTGGAGCTACTGCAATTCTCGCTGGATCGGTTAAGGTAAATGCCTCCATATAGGTACATCCGTTGGCATCCGTTACAGTAACCGAATGAATACCAGCGTTCAAACCTGTTGCTGTTGCTGTGTTATCTCCGTTTGACCATAGATAGGAATAAGGGGCTGTTCCTCCTTGCATGGTAATGGTGATAGACCCATCGCTATTGCCAAAACATGCCGGATCAGTTTGCACATCCGAGAGCTTTGACAGCGCCATTGCGGGTTGGGAAACCGTCAAACCTACAGCCGTAGCCACACAGCCATTGGCGTCAGTAACTGTCAATGAATAGGTACCAGCAACTCTGTTATTGAGGTTAGTACCTGTATTGCCCGTAGACCAGGAATAAGTATAAGGCCCGGTTCCACCAGATACATTACTCTGAATGCGGCCGGTATTATCCCCGAAACAGTCTACATCAGTAATGACGGGATTAATTGTTAACACAGCTGGTTCAGTCACGGTGAATGTCTCCACATCGGTACAGCCAGCATTATCGGTAATCGTCACTGTATAATTGCCTGCGGCAAGTCCGGAAATATCTTGAGTGGTGGCTCCGTTCGACCAAGAATAACTGTAGGGAGCAACGCCTCCGGTTACCGACAAATCGATGGATCCATTGGCATCACCATTACAGAGGGCATTGGAGATGGTAGCCGTAGGAATGATCTCTGGGGGCGAATTAATTGTCAAGGTAGGTGTACTGATCGTACAGCCGGTACCTCCTCTATCGATAATGTCCAAACGATAATCCCCTGCTGCTAGCCCGGTTATTGTTGCGGCAGTTCCAATAACCGCATTATCAGAAAGCCTGATCCATTGGTAGGTATAGGCTCCCCAACCTCCAGTTCCAGTGGCAGTAATGGAACCGTCAGTCGAATTGAAACAGGTAGCATCTGTAGATGAACCGATGGAATAGCCTAAAAAGTTAGCAGGCTGCGTTACTGTGAATACAATATCTCCGGTACAGCCATCCTGATCGGCAGTTCTTAGAGTATAATTTCCAATACCAAGACCTGTTATCGTAATCACATTATTCGGAAAAGCGATAGATCCCGTACCAATCGCAGTCATACTTCCATTGAATAATTCCCAATCGTAGCCGGGATTACCATTTCCCATGGTCACCACAATTTGAGCATCCGAATCTCCTCGACAGGTAACATCATTGACTACCACAGTCCCCACCAAATCTGGTGGGTTGGTCACTGTGTAGGTTGCTGGACCTGTTGAATCTCCGTTGCCGTCAGTCACTTCAACAGTGTAGTTTCCGGCTGTTAAGCCACTGGCAATAAATGAGGTAAAAGGTAAAACAGTGCCACCACTATCTTTCCATTCATAAGTGTAAGGAAGTACGCCTGATGTGACGCTAATGGTAATGGAGCCCACACAACTATTGATGCTCACCGATGAGATGACGGGGCCTGATTGGTCCTCCTCTTCATTGGAAAAGCCCTGTTTGGCAGTACATGAAAAGAGTATCAACAATAGAATTATTCTAAGGTAATACCTTTTGTTAGTTGTGACTGGCATTTTTGTGGTTGTTTAGCTTAGGTGAGTAATTTCATTACCACAGACTGAATATGAGGCGTTTATGATTAATAATCAAGCCTTTTACCAAAAGTAGCCCCCTTTGAATTGTGCAAAAATACAGGACTTAGCAGCGCATTATTTTTTGTGTTTTTCTAATATTTGCTTTCTGCCTTCGAAAATGAAAATGTGAAAAACAATTCCGTGTATTTCAGGCAAATAGTAGAAATCAAGGAGGGGCTTAGATTCTTTCGAGCATTCTTCTGAAAAAAAATTTGAAATATTTTTGCCTGTTAATTCTTGTTAAATGCAAGGGGTAGATTGTGACATAATATGGCTAAGCTTCATATTTGCGCTTTACTGACCATATAAAACCTTTGGCGCTCATATAAGTATTATGGTTAGCGTATTATCTATTTGATTATTTTAGCGCGCTTTAAGAATCGAAAATCATGGAAGAGGTTGTATCAAACGACTTAAAAAAGGAACATCAGGAAAAAATCAATCGCGTAGCTTCTGAAGTAAGCAAAATCGTGGTAGGCCAGGAGTATATGGTCAACCGATTGTTGATTGGTCTATTTACCAACGGACATATTTTATTAGAAGGTGTTCCAGGAATCGCAAAGACTTTAACTGTCAATACCCTGGCTGAAGTCCTCCATTTAGATTTTCAACGGATTCAGTTTACTCCAGACCTCTTACCTGCGGATTTGGTGGGTACTATGATTTATAACCAGAAGAAGGCCGAATTCGAAGTGAAGAAAGGCCCAATCTTCGGTAACGTGATTCTTGCAGATGAAGTCAACCGTGCTCCTGCCAAGGTACAATCAGCCTTGCTTGAAGCCATGCAGGAAAAGACCGTAACCATTGGTGAAACGAGTTATAAGCTTGACAGACCTTTCATTGTATTGGCGACTCAGAACCCAATCGATCAGGAAGGAACTTACAGCCTTCCTGAAGCACAGATTGACAGGTTTATGCTGAAGGTGAAGGTGGATTATCCTACAAAAGAAGATGAACTAGAAGTAATGCGTAGGATGGCTAATATGAAGTTCCGTCCGGAAATTGAAACACTACTCACGAAAGAAGACATCTTTGCCATCAGAGATGAAGTGAATGCAGTGACCATGTCTGATTCACTTGAAAAGTATATCATCGAATTGGTTTTCGCCACACGAAACCCAAAAGAGTATGGCTTAGATGATGAAGCCTATTACATGCAGTTTGGAGCCTCACCAAGAGCCTCCATCAATTTGAACCTGGCAGCTAAAGCAATTGCTTTCTTTAATAAGCGTGACTATGTGTTACCAGAAGATATTAAGGAGATTGCTTCAGATGTACTTAACCACAGAATCATCCTCAATTATGAGGCAGAAGCAGATGGTATTACCACCGAACAGATCATTGAGAAGCTTCTGAAGAAGATCCCAATTAATCACTAGGGTTTTCCTTAACATTGAGATAACCTTGCTAACACTTTGTTAAACAGAATGACAACTATTCTTAACAAAGGCGTAAACGTTATATAGTCCGTTTCATGTTGTTTTGGGTTTAGAAATTAAAACCTAATCAAAAACATGAAACGTTCTCTTAACCAACGATTTAGCTTGCTTCTTGCAGCCGCAATCACTCTGATTGTATCTGCATGTGGCGATGATGATCCGCAAATTGCGGCTCCGGTAGTAAATGGTCCCAATGAGGTCAGTGTTACCGAAAACGAAACAACAGTTATTACTTTTAATATCACCGTTCCTGGCGGTTATGCAAGCTCCAGTGTTGAAGGTACTGGAGGAACAGCAACCACTACATCTGAGCCTAGTGCAGCTGACGTGAGTGGTACTATTGAAGTCTCTTTTGCTGCCCAAGGAGAGGGGGCTGGCTCAGTGCGATTAACAGTAACTGATCAAGGCGGTAATAGCACAACTAGCACCGTAGTAATAGAAATTGGGGAAGTTCAGAGGAACTTCACCGTTGTAGACGCTGATGAAACCAGAAACATTGGCGGCCAAGATGTACCTTTCAACCAAAAACGTGTTTCCGGTTCCTTTAATGTTGATTATACTTTTACCAATGATCACATTTGGATTATAGATGGCCGTGTAATTGTTGAGTCAGGTGTCACCTTAACCATTCAACCAGGAACTATAGTAAAAGGATTAGGGGAACAAGGTGCTTTGGCATCGGTTCTTTTAGTTGCTAGAGGAGCAGATATTCAAGCGAATGGTACTGCTAACGATCCAATTGTCTTTACTTCTTACCTAGATAATATCAATGTTGGCGAATTTGCCTCTACACTTGACATTGAAAACGACTTAGGTCTTTGGGGTGGTGTAGTGATTCTAGGCAATGCACCAATAGTTGCTGAAGCTAACGAAGTTCAAATCGAAGGTATTCCTTCCTCTATTACTGCAGGGCTTTATGGTGGTAGCGATCCAGCTGATAACTCAGGTTCATTCACTTACTGCTCTATCAGATACACGGGCCAACAATTAGGTCCTGGTAATGAGTTACAAGGCTTGACACTTGGTGGTGTAGGTTCTGGAACTGTAATCAACCATGTTGAGTCGATTAACTCAGCGGATGATGGTATTGAGATTTTTGGTGGAACAGTGAATATCTCAAACTTCATTGTATTGAACCCTGATGATGATGGATTCGATGCAGACCAAGGATGGTCGGGAACTGCCAATAACATCGTTTACATAGGGGCCTCTGCATCTGCCGGCTTCGATTCAGATCACCCATTTGAGTTAGATGGACCAGAAGGTGACGATGCTGGAGATCCTGAGGTTGGAACATTCACCAACGGAACTGCATGGGGTAGAAGTGCTTCAGATTTTGCAGACCTCAGGGATGGAGCTCAGTATGATCTTCAAAACATCTACTTCTTTGGTTTCAAAGCTGGTGTTGATTTAGAGTTGGATGCTGATGGATCTACTGACCCGAATGATGCCACTAAGAAGCTCTCTGACAACCCAACAATTTCTGATAACTACGCGAATGACATCGTTTCATTTTCAGGCCTTCAGTTCAATGGCCTTGACAGAGACGGTGCCAACTCATTCACCGATATCACAAGTATTTTAAATGACAAGTTGGATGCTTCCATTGCTTCTGTTGCGGACAGAGCAGCTCAGGTAGACAACAATGAAGACGTAAAATTTCCTGGTGCTAACAGTATTGTTACCACCGCTAACAAGTCTGTTGGTGCAGATGTATCAGTATTAGGCTGGTCATACACCTCAGCTTTAGGACTATTGGCCAATTTCTAATAAGAAAGACCATATCGCAAGAACTTTGCTCGTGAGCGCTGCTCACGGGCAATTTTATTTAGTAAGAAATACTAACACTGATTTATAATGAAAAATCTAAAATTTGTTTTACTCTTATCTTTGATTGCTTTTGGTCAAAGTGCGTTTGCCCAGAAAGGGAAGATAAGAGGCACCGCCTATGAACGCTCTAATGGGGAGGGCATGTACAGTGTACAAATCTTCATTCCAGAAGTGTCTTCTGGTACGGTTACTGACTTTGATGGAAAGTTCGAAGTTGAACTAACGCCAGGCACCTATACACTTCAAGCCAAATTCATCGGATTTACTACCGTAACAATAAGTGACGTGGTGGTAAAGGCCGGAGAAGTTACGCTTATTGAAGCCATCTGGATGGAAGAGGCCGTTTCAGAGCTAGATGAGATTGTAGTAACTGCCGAGGCGATCAGAACCACGGACATTGCCTTACTTCAAGCCAAGCGAAAATCAACAAATTTAATTGATGGTATTTCATCACAGCAAATCAAAAGATCTGGTGACAGTGATGTGGCCGGAGCTATCAAAAGAGTACCTGGTGTCTCAATTCAGGGTGGACAGTATGTCTTCGTTAGAGGCTTAGGAGACCGTTATACCAAGACTATTTTGAATGGAATGGAAGTTCCCGGATTAGACCCGGATCGAAACGCCATACAAATTGACATCTTCCCCACCTCATTGATTGACAACATCATTGTTTACAAAAACTTTACGCCAGACTTAAGTGCGGATTTTGTGGGTGGTACGGTAAACATAGAAACAAAGGATTTTCCTGATGAGAAAACCATGAACCTGTCGTTCAGCTTGGAATACAACCCCAACATGCATTTCAGAAATGACTTTCTAGGATATGCTGGAGGTGGTACTGACTTCTTAGGTTTTGATGATGGTACCAGAGAATTACCTTTTGACGGTAGAAATGGCGATATCCCTTCTCCGATTCTTCGTGACCCACAAACTGAAGCCGTTACTCGTTCATTTAACCCTACTATGGCGGCCGCTGAGCAGTCAAATTTTGCCAATATTAGTTTTGGCTTCTCTACTGGAGATCAGTTGGATTGGAAAGGTAGAAAATTAGGCTACATCGCTGCCATTAACTATAACAACTCAACTACATTCTATGAAAATGCCATCGATGCTGCTGAAGTAAAGCCAAGCCAAAGAGATGACTTCGGGCTTATTTCTGATACGAGATTTGAGGGAGGTTTAGGAATTCAGGATGTACAGCTAAGTGGTTTAGCAGGTCTTTCTTTAAAGACAGATAGAAATAAGTATCGTTTTCAGGCCATGCACATTCAGAATGGCACACAACGTGCGGCCAACAGAACAAGGGTCCGTTCAAACAATAACTTCAACACTGCAATTGTAGATAACCTTGAGTATACTGAGCGATTCCTGACGAACTTCTTGCTAGCTGGAGAGCACTACTTTAACCAAAATGAATCGAAATTAGAGTGGAAAGTATCTCCTACTTTCTCAACCATCAACGATAAGGATATTAGAATTACTCCTTTCACAATAGATGATGGTTCCATTGCCATTAACCCACAAGAAGGTGGTGAGCCCAATAGAATTTGGAGACTCTTGAATGAGCAAAATTATGTAGCTAAAGTTGATTTCACTCAAAACTTTGCTTTCAGAGGCCGTGAATCAAAGTTCAAAGTTGGCCTAAGCAACATATACAAAACCAGAGACTACGAGATTCAAAACTTTGTTGCCTCTATAAGAGGTAACCAGAATTTGCTGAACTTGGACTCTGACCCTGATAGACTATTTGCAGACGAGAACATCTGGACAGCAGACAGAGGTACTGGAGTATACGTTCAAAACAATTTCAACTTGTCAAATGCCTACGAGGGTAGAATCAATACTTTGGGCGCTTATGCGATGAGTGAGTTGGCGCTTACACCAAAACTCAAGACCATTCTTGGTTTAAGGGTTGAACAATACGATCAATGGTATACGGGTGTAAACCAGGCCGGAGCAAATCCAAATGATCCTACAGGGAGAGTTTTCGAGGATGACAAAGTTTTGAGCTCATTTGAGTTCTTCCCTTCTGTAAACTTCATTTATAATGTTGTTGAAAACTCCAATATTAGAGCGTCTTATGCAAGGACGATAGCAAGACCATCTTTCAAGGAGAAGTCAACAGCTGAGATTCAGGATGTACTGACAGGCAGAACGTTCATTGGTAATATTGACTTGGTAGAGACCACTATTGACAACTTTGATATCCGTTGGGAGTACTTCTTTGGAAGAGGCGAGACCATCTCCATCGGTGGTTTTGTTAAAGACTTTACGAATCCAATTGAGTTAATCAGATCTGAGACCGCAGCCAACGACTTTACACCAAGAAACGTGGGGAATGCAGAAATCACAGGACTAGAATTAGAAGTGAGAAAGAGCCTTTCCTTCATCACACCTAAGCTTGAAAACCTGACCTTCATCACTAACATCACAGTGACAGATGCTAAGGTTAACTTGAATGCTGCAGAGCAAATCGGTCGAATTAACGGTTTAAGAGCAGGTGAAACTTTCAATCTTACCAGAGACTTTGTGGGCCAACCGCCATATATAGTCAATGCATCGTTTAATTACACAGACTTTGAGAATTTCTGGGAAGCCAGTGTTAGTTATAACGTGCAAGGAAGAACGCTAGCCGTTGTGGGGGTTAACCGTACACCAGACACTTATGATGTTCCTTTCAACAGTTTGAACTTCAACATTCAAAAGAGCTTCGGCCTTGATGGTGAGCATACTTTCGGTTTAAGAGTAAACAACCTCCTGGGTGATCTTAGAGAAAGAGAGTTTGAATCTTTTGGAAGTGCCAATGCGATAGAAACAAGCCGAGATCCTGGCACATCTTTCAGACTAAAATATAGCTACAACTTTTTGAGGTAGTTGAATTGATATAATGTCGAAGCCCCTTCAGTAATGCAGGGGCTTTTTTATTGGCTGCGTAAAATGATTTCATCAAATAGACAATTTTATCAGCTATTAGTTATATATTAAACTATAATTAATAGAAAACGATAAATACATAACGCCTATGAAAAAAATTTTACTCATGTCAGCCTTTATTCTCTGTGCTCAAAGCATAGCCTTGGCAATCAACAACCCGGCATTCTCAAATGACCTCACTGTTTATGATGGCTCTACTTCCGTACACTACGCGCTTCCGGGGGAAAGCATCACTGTAAATTTAACCATCGCAAACTGGGGCAGTACAACATCAGGTAGTGCAACAATTGGATATTATTTGTCTAAAAATGCAATTCGAGGAGACTCTGACGATGTTTGGTTTTCTCAAACGACTACCGTTTCTGCCATAGGCCCATCAGGCTTTCAATCCACGAGTCAGGCCATAACTGTTCCGAGTGTTCCTGTTACAGGCGCATATAATCTGTATGTTGTTGTGGATATAAACAACCAAGTAAGCGAAAGCAACGAAAACAATAATTGGAATAGATTGAGTTTTGACATAGGGAGACCTAACTTCGATTTTTCTTCTGTTTCTTCTGACCCATCTGCCCTGCTAGGAGGAACGATTAACATAAATGGGGAACTCATTAACAATGGTTTAAGCGGTGTTCAAGAAAATACTAAGTTAAAAATCGTTTTAAGTGATGACCTCTATGTCGGTGATTCGGATGATATTCCCATAATTGAGTACACTGTTGGTTGGATGGGCAACATCGGGCAATCCTATAGTTTCAATTACGACTGGCCTATCCATCCTGATGTCGAAGAGGGGTCTTACAATATTATAGTAATTGCAGATTTTGACGAAGACGTTATTGAAAGTACAGAACTGGATAATAAATATGTTTTGGGCTCAGTAGACTTCATAAGCTTTGTTGATATACTCCCGCTTCAAGCAACCACCGATGAATCTTCCTATGTGGAAGGGGACCTGATAACGGTTTCTTTCTTATTATGGAATGCCGGTAATGAAACTATTCCTAGCGGATCTTCCTATAGGGTAAAATTGAAGTTAAGAGAATGGGCACAACTGGATGTTCAATTTTATAACAACAATGTTGTTATTCCATTTGACCTTTTCGGTGGGGCCTCATATACCCAGAGTGTAACTACATACCTACCATCAGAACTCGTTTCATCTGATACCAATTTTGAAGTCATTATTGAAATAAATGAATTCAATATTTCAAATTCCATTGTAGAAAATAATTACACGAACAACGATACTTCAACACCCACTTTTATTATTCAAAATGATGGTTCCGGAAGTAGCTCGGGTGGCGGACCTGGAGGAGGTGGGCCTGGAGGAGGCGGAGTATATGCAAGAGCCAAGGATTTGACTGGTTCCATAACAGTATCGGAGGAGAATATTGAATCTCCTGTGTTATATCCAAACCCTGCCGTTGACGCAATTAACATATCACTGTCGAATTCCTCAGACTTTGAATTGACCATCAGAGATTTATCAGGGAACATTAAAACAACGCAATCATTTAAAAATACAGATAGTGCATCCATTGATATCAGTACATTTTCAAGTGGTTTTTATCTTATGAGAGTAAAAGCAGAAGGTTTTAGCTTTACAAGGAAGTTTTTAAAAAAATAAAGAATGCCTCGAACAAGCCCCATCAAATATGATGGGGCTTTTTTTATGCCCAAAAGTCTATATTAGTAGAACATATTTAGCGCCAATTGCTTTTAACTATATGTCTCAAAAGATATTGATTACTGGAGGTACTGGCCTGGTAGGTTCCGTCCTTATTCCAATGCTCAAGGCCAAAGGTCATCAGATTGTTGTCTTAAGCCGAACCAAGAAAAAACATCCGGACTATGAAGTTTTTGAATGGGATTATAAGCGTGACTATCTGGAAGAGGGTGCATTAGACGGGGTGGATACCATTATGCATTTGGCCGGAGCTGGTGTAGCCGATGCCAAGTGGACGCCAGAGCGCAAAGACGAAATCTACAACAGCCGAATTAAAACATCACTGCTGCTCTACAATGAGCTTCAAAAAGGAGAGCATCAGGTCAAAACCTTCGTGGCGGCCTCTGCCATCGGCCTCTATGGCGATGACACAGGTAATCAATTGATGAGAGAAACTATGCCGGTAGGACATAACTTTCTTGCTCATGTAACAGATGCCTGGGAAACTGCGACTAACAAAATCAGTTCGTTGGGCATTCGATTGGTGCAGCTGAGGATAGGCATCGTTTTAAGTCAACATGGAGGGGCGTTGGTAGAACTCCTAAAACCACCAGTAGCAGCGCCCCTTGGAAAGGGAAAACAATATATGAGCTGGATTCACATTGCGGATCTGGCCCAAATGTTTATCGAAAGCGCTGAGAATGAAAATTACGTTGGAGCCTACAATGCCGTAGGGCCGAAGCCCGAAACCAATAGAGACTTTACCAAAAAGGCTGCCAAAGCTTTTGGGAAATTCTTTCTACCCATTCCGGTCCCTTCCCTTATATTGAAGCTTATGTTAGGCGAAATGGCCGCCATAGTTTTGGGGGGAAGTCGAATTAGCAGTCAAAAAATAGAGGAAGCTGGTTTCAAGTTTCGCTTTCCTAAATTGGAAAAAGCCTTAGAGAATCTGAGCACCAAGTAAGGAAACAAGCGTTTCATTTAACCTTTACACTGCTGGATCGTTATTGGTAAGCCGAACTGACTAAATTGGCAATTACCGCGTTAATAGTCCGCACAAAGTAGAATACATATGACAAACGAAGATAAAATCAAACAAGCCTTTAAAGACCGAAATTGGAACGAAATCAAAACCCACGATTCCTGGGTGATTTTTAAAGTGATGGCAGAAATGGTCGAAGGCTTTGAAAAACTGGCCAAAATTGGTCCTTGCGTTTCCATTTTTGGTTCAGCCAGAACCCAACCAGACAATGAATACTACACTATGGCCGAAGAAATTGCCGCTAAGTTGGTGCGCCATGGCTATGGCGTTGTTACAGGCGGTGGGCCTGGTATTATGGAGGCCGGTAACAAAGGAGCACAAAGTGAAGATGGTAAGTCGGTTGGTTTGAACATCGAATTACCTCATGAGCAAGGCAACAACATTTATATAGATCCAGACAAACTTATCTCATTTGACTACTTCTTTGTTAGAAAAGTAATGTTTGTCAAGTACTCTCAGGGCTTTATCGTAATGCCCGGAGGTTTTGGTACACTGGACGAACTTTTTGAAGCGATCACTCTTATCCAAACCAATAAAATCGGTCGTTTCCCGATCGTTTTAGTAGGGACAGAGTTCTGGGGAGGCTTATTAGACTGGGTAAAAGGCACCATGCTTTCATTTGGCAACATCAGCCCTCAAGATTTAGATTTGATTAACCTAGTCGATACACCAACAGATGCTGTTAAGGTAATTGATGAATTCTATTCCAAGTATCTGCTATCACCGAACTTCTAATGATCAAGCATATACTTTTTGACTGTGACGGGGTGCTCATAGACACCGAAATTGTCGCTGCTGAAGTTGTTACGAACTGGCTCAATAGTGAGGGAGTGGGGATCGATATTGAAGCATTTATCCGGGATTATACCGGGAAAACATTCAGTGATATCATCAATATCCTGAAAGGTCAGGGCGATCTCAATGCCGATCTAGACCTCAGCCTGGTGGTTCCTGAGCTTGATAATGAAATACGGGACAATCAACGGCCAATAGACGGGGTCTGGGCCATGCTCGATTCGCTGAAGACGGCAAGGTCTGTGGTGTCTAACAGTGCCAAAGACTATGTGGAACTGGCGCTGGAAAAGCTTGAAATCACGCATCATTTTGAGGGCAGAATCTATTCTGCAGAAATGGTGGCCAAAGGCAAACCAGACCCTGGGGTTTATTTACTTGCTTTGGAAGAGCTCTCCCTGAGTCCGGAAGAAGTGCTTGTCATAGAAGATAGTGTTGCGGGGGTCACGGCCTCGAAAGCAGCAGGACTAAAGACTATCGGCTATTTGGGAGGAAGTCATGTGAGAAAAGGTCATGCCAATCAATTATTAATGGCCGGCGTTGATGCTATAGTGCAAGATCATGCCGCCTTAACACATTACTTATCTGATTATTAAAAGATTCCTAGCTTCACTACCACGCCAAAACTGAGGCTATTAAGGGCACTTCCTCCGGCAATCTGATCAGAATTGCTTTGATAACTCAAGGTGGTGTCAGTGGTGTATCGGTAACTAAGTGAGGCCCCCACTCTCAGAAACTTAAGGAGATTAGCCTCTACTGTTACTCCAGGTTCAATCACGGCAAAGGCCTGAGCATCTTCGATTATAGCGTTCCCAAGATTCAAATCTCTGTCTACCTGTTGCATATAGGCAAGCCCACCGCCACCAATCAATATTGGAAATGAGAGGTGAATTTTATCGGAAGGCCTTGGGGTGTATTCTACAAAAAAGCCTCCGTAACCTCCTGCGAGACGGTAGTCATTAGACAAAACCTGATCATTCTCAACGGCCCTTTGCACTGCGTAACCCGAAAGCCCGAAGCCCCATCGTCTGTTTTTTAACCATACCAGACTGCCCCCCATTTGAATACCGCTCTTACCTCCAACTTGTGTCAAGCCAGTATACGATGTAGCATAGCCCCTGAACTTCTTTTCCTCATTTTGCCTCTCCTCTTGGCGTTGAAGCCGTTTGAGTGCTTTCTGCTCTTTAGCTAAAGTTCTTTTGTACTCCTTGCTTTCCAGATAGCTGCTGTCTATGGCAGCTTCAGGAAAATTCAAAACCGGGAAAGAAATGCTTTTTCTGTCAAAGCTCAGGTACTTGTTGTTCTCAACAATTTGGATATTGGTATCAAGACTTGAGACTAAAGAAGTCGACTCATTACTGACTGTTTGAATTTCTTCTCGAGTCACCCCTGTTTCTGGTCCTTGTTTAATTTTCTTCTGGTCTTCAACTTTAGCATCAACACTTCTAGTTTGAGTGGGTCTGACGACCAATTTCCGTTTCACCCTCTCCTCTTCGGTCCCAGGGTCACTTTTAGGGGTAGCTCGTCCTTTGGGTTTATGGTCTGTTTTCCTTGGTCTGATGATAATCTTTGAGCCTTTCTCCTGAAAATCAACCTGCTCTTCTTTGAACACTTCTGTGAGCAAGGCCCTCAAAGTAACATGCCGAAAACCACCCGTAACCTTGCGTTGGCTATCGAAAGTACTGGAGGAATAGACAAAGACTAAGCCTTGATGGCTTGATTCCAAAGCTTTGAGTACGTCAGCGATTGTTTGGCCTTCCAGCCGATAAGTCACCTTCTGGTCCAGAAACGGCAGCTTCTCCTGTGCTTGCACAACACAGGAGAATGCCAAAAATGAAAGTATGATGCTGATCTTAAGCACTGAGATTCTAACTCTTAAAACTTACCAAACTTAAGTGTTACCCCACCGGAAAGGCCTCTTAATGCATCTTTAGGTGCTATGGCTTGTCCGGCATTGGCATAATTCAGCTCAATATCCGAAGTATGGCGATAACTTACACCAAAAGCGACTCTCATAAACCTGATGACATTCAGTTCTAATTCTATTCCAGGCTCTACCACAAAGAAGGCCTGACTATCCTCTTCGAAGAAGTCAAAATCACCTCCGCCAAACGTGTTATGCGCACGGGAATAAGCAATACCACCCGCGCCTATTGTGATCGGAAAGCTTAGATGAACGGGACTTTCCGGGTTCACTATAAATTCTAGAAACAGACCTCCATATCCGCCAACATATTCATAGCGATTATTCAACTGAGCATCAGCCCGTGCTTCCGTGAGAAAGCCTGTTCCGGCCAGACCAATTCCAATCCTGTGATTGATAAGCCAAGCGCCTCTCCCTCCGATTAGAATTGCATCTCGATCGGCAATATTGGAGTAACTTGTCGTAACGCCTCCATAACCACCATGCGAATAGACCCCTCCATTTCCAAAGAGGGTTTTCATCTCTCTATCCTCTTGAGAAAAGGCCAAAGAGGTTATTAATAATAGGCAAATTGTAATTGTTACTTTTTTCATGACTTTGAGTTTTTGATGATTTAAAAAGTGAGTTTATAACTAAGAACTGGGATGATCTCTCCGGAAAAAGAAGCCGGAACAATCCTGTTCTCTACATTAGAATAGCGTTCTCCGATTACGTTGGCTCGACTTGTGAGATTCTGAATATCAATCTTCCACTCATGGGTAAGCCCCTTTTTATTTATTCTCAATGCAACCTGAAAATCAATGCGTGTATAGTCCTCTAATTGCCTGGCAAATGGTCGGTCATTGATAAAGACCGTTTCTCCCTGATTCCTTGAAGCATTCAGGTCTATGTCTGTTGCCCTGGCTCCTCCGCCTAATACCGTCTCTAAACCCAGGTTAAGTATCTTTTGCTTTGTACCAGAACCCAAAACAAACTCTTTACCCCCAACCAGGTTGAAATTGTAGTTACCATTATAGCGTGTATCGTGCCATGTACCTGTAAGCGTTTTGAACTCCGAATTATAGATAGAAGCAGTAGACAGGAAGAAGTAGCCATCTGAAAGGAACTTTTCAAAGGTCAGTTCCACACCATAGTTTCTGCCTCTTCCTTCATTGACCAGAGGCTCACGTTGAAATGCATTTTCCTGATTCAATGAAGAATACCGACTATTAGGATCTGAACTGACCGGTATGTCATAAAGGTCTTGGTAATAGGCTTCAATCTTTAAATGAAAATCACCTGCTATATCCCGATCATAGCCTACTACAAAATGTCTGGCTTTTGCCAACTCCAGGTCTCTATTGGGTTGAGAGGTGGTGAGGTTAGGACGAAACAGCTCCGTGAAATAGAGTGATGTCTCCTCCTTTCTGCTATGTATTCCAAAGCCTAAACTTAAAGCCTGATTTTTGGAGAATTGCCAGCTCAAACCAAAACGAGGCTCGATATTATCCTGGCCTGCCAGATTTAGTCGGATGTAATGAACACCACCTGTCAGTGAAAGTTGATTGGAAAGATTGTACTTATGACTGACAAAAGACTGGAACATTCCAAAGGAGCCCTCCTCATCAGAACGGTACCTCAATGTACCATCTAATTCCCTACCTATTGAGTTCAGGTTGTAGGCGAAATCGGTATAGATTAAACCTATTTTCGTATTGTGTCTTGCACTGAATTTGGTCTTATATGTTGTTGCCAGGCGAATATTTTCATTGCGGTAGTCCTCAATGTCTTCATCAAATACCTGCTGATTCTCTACCCCTTCTAAAAAGAAGTCATATTGGGTAATACTATATGATGCAGAAGTTTCAAAGTAGGATCTGGAGTTCAGGTTAATTACATGAGACAAACCACCAAGCCCCAATGCGTACTTTTCTGTTTCTTTCAATGAAAACACCTGGCCATTACTTTCCGATTCGAATACCTCATCTGTTTTGGAGGTGCCACCTAGTCCATATATCGAAAATGTTCCTGAGCTTTTGGTCGGTATATTAAGCTTAAAAGCAAGGTCTTGGTAGGCAGGAACGCTTACGCCATCACTGGCTATATTCAAGCCTAAATCTTCCAACAAAGAAATGGTTGAATACCGATAATTCAGCAGGTAAGATGCATTGGGTAAATCACTTTTGGCCCTTCGAATAGGGCCCTCAAAGGAAGCATCAATACCCAAAAGACCTGCTTGCACGGCATACTCTCGCTGCTCATCGTTACCATTCCTTAATTTGAGGTCAAAGACTCCTGAAAAAGCATTTCCATACTCTGCGGGAAAGGCCCCCGTAAGGAAGTCTGAATTGGTTAGTACATTGCTGTTTAACATACTAATTGCTCCACTAGAGGCACCATCAGAAGCAAAGTGATTCGGATTAGGCAACTCCAGGCCTTCCAACCGCCACAGCAAGCCGCGTGGTGAGTTACCTCTAATAATGATGCCATTGTCTGTATCGTCCTGAGCGCTTACTACGCCTGCATAGGATGTTGCCATTCTTGCCGGATCATTGAAGCTTCCTGCGTAACGACTGGTCTCTTCAACTGTAAACGATTTGGCGCTTACGACAGCCATCTCATTGAGAGGTCTGGCCTTATCAAGTTCAGCAATAACCACTACCGTCTCGAGTTCTGTAACCGACTCTGAAAGCTTCATGTTGAGCACTGACTCCTTGCCCGCATCAACCAGAATATTTGGAATAAGATAAGGCTCATATCCACTAAAAGTGGCCCTTACGGATTGACGGCCCACTGGGACATTTTCAATTTTGAACCTGCCGTAAAGGTCAGTAGATGCTCCAAGAAGAGGCTCTACGCCAAGTATAATCACATTAGCACCAGGAATGGGCTGATTGGTTTCCGCCTCTATGACTGTTCCCCTTACCGTTTGAAATATCCTGGCGGGCACGGTTTTGACAATCAATACTTTGTTTCCTCTTGCGCGAAAAGTGATCAACTTTTCAGGGAAGATCAAGCGAAGTATATCTTCTAAGCGTTGCCCTTTCACGGACAAATTGATCTCCCTTGACAGGTCGATATCCAGATTGGAATAGGCAAACTTAAAATCACCTATTTGCTCCATTTCGCGAAGCGTATTGGCCAAGGGCTCACTTTCAAAGGTCACGCTAAACCTCATATCGAGCTTTGACGGAGCCTTTTGGGAAAGGCAATAAGGTGCCGTTAGCAGCAGCGCTGCAAGTAATGTGATTAATCGTTGCATTGTTGAGTTATTTCTTGACTGTTACATGGCTATTGCCCGCAACCGTTGCCTATCAATTGATAGAGTTGACCATCTTGTTTTATCTCTATATTAAAAAGTAAAGCTATTGTCTCTAGCACATCATCCAGCGATTCATCCTGAAACGTAGTAGTCAGCGGGCAGTCAAGGAATTCCTTGTCCTCAATCTCAAGCACTACGCCATACAGGCTGGAAATCTCACTAATTACCTCTTTCATAGGTGCATTGTCAAAAATCAGTGAACGCGTTTTCCACGACATGAAGTTGGGGTTATCGTTGTTCCTTTTCGTTACTTCACCCTTTGTATTTACTACCACCATTTGGCCCGGTTCCAGGGTGACTCTTTGATCGCCTTTAGTAAAGCGAACTTTTCCTGTTGCCAGCACTACTTCCAGTAACTCTCCCTCTCCCTCGGTCACCGTGAAGGTGGTGCCTAAAACTTCGGTTACCGTACCATCAGCCAATACTTTAAAAGGCTTATCGGGATTATGAGCAATATCAAAGTATGCCTCTCCCGTAATACTAACCTCTCTGGTAGAGGTTGTAAACTCCTCTGGGTAATCCAGTGTAGCCCCTTTGTTAAGCCAAACCGTAGAACCATCTGCTAAAACCACCTCTAGCGGCTTAGCAGAGGCCACTGCTTGTTGCATTTTTACTTCTTCAGGCTTCATTAAAAAAATTGAAACAACAGCTATTAACAAGATCGCGGCAGCATACTTCCAAACTTGCCATTTAATGCCCTGAGCTTTCTTCTCTTGACTCATTTTGCCCTGAATGGATTGCCAATTCTTATCCAGATCAATAGCTTCAAAATCCGTAAGGCTCTCTGACTTTTCCCAGACTATCCTGAGCTTATCCAGATCCAGCTGATTTTCGGGATCGCTCTTAAGCCAAGTTTCTATCTGCTCATTCTCCTCAGCAGTAGCTTCTTGCTTTAAGTAGTTGATCAACAAGTGATCCGATATTTCAGCCTTTTCTTTCATTCAGTTTCAACATTATGACGGACCAACTTATGAACACACGTAGACCGCCCGAAATATTTTAATAAAATATCCTTGAAAGGATGATGACCAAGAGGTTGACATAGGGCAGTACATCTTTTCTTAATCGCTTTAGCGCATTACTCACTTGAGTTTCTACCGTTCTTTTAGAGATGTCCAATTCCTCCGCAATCTCTTGATTTCGTTTTCCATCAAAGCGACTCATTTTGAAGATAAGTTGGCACTGATCTGGCAATACGGCAATCGCCTTTGAGATTCTCTCTTCAAGTTCAGATTGTTCCATCGTGTCATTCCAATCAGTCGATTCGGCAACACGCAACAATTTGATTTGATCGTGATGGTCTGACTTGGTTTTTAATGAGCGGAGATAATCGATCGATTTGTTTCTCACTGACTGGAAGAGAAAGGCCTTAAGAGAAGTATGAAACTGGATGGACCTTCTGTTCTCATAAAGTTTAAGCAAAACCTCTTGAACCAAATCCTCCGCCACACTCAAGTCTTGCACAAACTTTTTTGAGAAGACGGTAAGTACCTTGAAATAGGCTTGAAACACCTCTTCAAAGGCCTTTTCACTGCCTTGTGATAGTTGCTGTTGAAGCCTGATCTCGTCTTGGTCGTGCACGGTGCCCAAAAATACTTCGAAAATTTATTCGATGACGGATTGCACAATAAAATTCCTTTCTTTACTTTGTAATTCAAAGTACTTTTAAAATGGAAAAAGACTACTTAAAAGACATCTCTGAGATTCGCTCCATCATGGAGAAGTCATCTCGGTTTATATCACTGAGTGGATTATCAGGAGTTATGGCCGGTATCTACGCATTGATTGGCGCTGCCATTGCACACGAACTCGTCTATACAAGCGAGATCATAGTATATGAGCAACTGGTCTTACGGGATGTCCGGGGTAATTTGACTGCTTTGATCATCATTGCAATATCTGTATTACTATTAACCATCATCACCGGGATTCTTCTCACAAAAAGAAAGGCAAAAAAGGAAGGTGTGAAAACCTGGGATGAAACCACGAAGCGTTTGCTAGTCAACCTTTTCATTCCATTGATAGCAGGAGGTATTCTAGTGATCATTCTCTATAACCAGGGCTTAATTGCCTTAATAGCACCAGTTACGCTGATCTTTTATGGCATGGGCCTGATCAATGCCAGTCATTATACCTATAGAGACATTCGGTATTTGGGAATTTCAGAGGTAATATTGGGGCTTGTTGCCAGCGCTGTCTTAGGCTATGGCCTTTTGATTTGGGCGATTGGCTTTGGTTTGCTTCACATAGTCTATGGAGCCATGATGTACTTTAAATACGAGCGTTGAAAGTAGATATTCACAAGCTGAATAAGGCCTTTGAAAACAGGGTACGATTAGGGATTATGTCCGCTCTAATAGCCGGTGAAGCCATGGACTTTAACCGGCTCAAAGAGTTACTAGATGTAACGGACGGGAATTTGGCCAGCCATTTAAAGGCCTTGGAAAAAGAGGTTTTTGTTGAAGTTCAAAAATCCTTTATTGGTAGAAAGCCAAATACAAAATATATGGTGACCAAAGCAGGCAAAAAAGCATTCAAAGAACACATTAATGCACTTGAGGCACTCATAAAAAAACAGTCAGAGAAGGGGTAATATTTTTTTACTCTTTCACTTTGAAATGCAAAGTACTTTTAAAAAAATAGAAATGGATTTTATTTACTGGAAAAACCACTTTATAGGAAACCAAAGGCATATGTCTAATATCCCTGTCGATACACCAAGCAAAGAGTTATCGAGGCAATTGCTACCCTTTTTAGGCTCAATAAAACAAATGCAAAAGGGGGAACAGTCAGAAGGTCACAACTTATTGAGAATGGCCAAGCATTACTCCGAACAGTCTGGTCATCATGACTACCAGGAAATCATTAAAATGTTTATTCGGGAAGAACAAAGGCATGCTGCAATCCTTCGTGATTTCTTACAAGTGCATGGAGTCCTCAGACTAACCAAGCACTGGGTTGATGGTAGTTTTAGAGCATTGAGGAGGTTTTTCAACTTAAGATTTGCCATCTCCACACTACTTATTGCAGAAACAATAGCACTAGTCTACTATTCGGCACTCGAGAAATCGACTTCTTCCAAAATGCTCAAGAGCATTTGCCTGCAGGTGCTTCGGGATGAGCATCAACATGTCCTATTCCAGATAGAGACCCTCAAAATGTTTCAGTCTGAACAAGGACCAATCAAAAATTTGATCCTCTCAGTGTATTCAAAAATCTTAATGACTGGAACCCTAATGGTCGTATGGCCTTACCACAAGGCAGTATTGAGGCAAGAGATACCAAACCTGATGGCTTTCATTAAAAAAGTGAAGGCAACCCTAAAAAAATATCAGTCATTGACTTCATCCAACCGACAAGAACATTATTCCGGAATCACTCATGAAACAGCTTAAACTCAAAATATTGCTCCGAGGGGGATTATTTCTCCTTCGGGTTTATTGCTGGACACGGCAAAAGAAAAACAAGGAAAGAATGGTGGCGGCCACGCTGTTAATCCCCGCCATGATTCTACTAATACCTACATATACGTTCACCCTCACTTTGCTACAGTCTTTTCTATTCCAGGCAATGCTGGTCTATGGCGTCTTCAGTATCCTATGGATCTTCAAACATCATTATCGATTAGCAGGTGTAAACTTTGGTATTTATCTGCTGCTGCTGATCAAAATCAACGGACCCATTGATATGGGATACAGTGTCAGCCAGGGCAAAGAAGAGCTAAAGGTGATGCAGTTCAATGTACGTGCTGTTAATAATACCTATGATGAAACCATTGCAAGGGTCAGACAACTAAGTCCTGACTTTGTCTCTTTTCAGGAGGTTGGTCAGGTGTGGGCCAAAAAGCTCGAAGAAGGCCTAAAAACGGACTTTCCTTACTATACCATAATGACGCATTCTCTCGAGAGTCAGGGCATTGCCGTTTTTAGCAAGTATCCGCTGATCGAAACAGAGCGAGTGATTTGGACAGGCACGGCCAACATCACGGGCAAAGTACAGGTAGGCGAAGAGCAAATCAATTTTCTGGCCCTTCATACGATGTCGCCAACAACGAAAAACCGATGGGCTGATCGCAATGCACATATTCAAGCAGCGAAGAACTTTGTCCAGGAAAGAGAAGGTGAGATTTTGGTCTTAGGAGACTTTAATACTGTGCCATGGGACAAGCGTCTCATTAGTTTCAAATCCAGCACGGATTTAAAGGATAGCCGCAAAAAATTAACGCCAACCTACCCTACCTGGAACCCCTTTGTCGCTCAGATTCCAATAGACTACATTTTCCATTCTAAGGGTATCGGTTGCGACTCACTGAATGCAGTGACCATCACTTCGGATCACAAAGCAATTATGGGCACTTTTCAAATTGCAAGGCGATGGAGCGCTCAGAAGTAGAGTCACTTAAGACATGGCAAAAGCTTGCCATAGGAGCTTTGATCACAGGCTATATAGTTTTTGCACTTAACAAGTATGTGCCCATTCATATTAAGCACCCAAGCCTTGTTAAGGATGTGGTCACATTCTTTGCCTTAGCAATGCCAATATTAGTACTCCTGATATCCATGATGGACTATTTGATTAATAGGACAAGGCGTTACTTAGTAGTCAATATAGTTGGAGGTACTATTCTCTTTATTCTAAGTGCGTATGTTAGCTTAATTGTCACTGTAGACACAGGCCTAAAATACCCTGATAGGAGAGTATTGTATAAACACAAATCCAAAAACCAAGAAATACTATCAATCAGATATTGGTATGATGGTCCCTTCGAAGTTATAAAGTCTTATGATTATAGGTGGTTTACCTATGAAACCCCATATGATACATTGGCCCTTGACAGAGAACATTGGAAGAAGGTCAACCTCCCGAGATAGGCATTATCCAATATCTTGACATAACTTGCAATTGCCCCTTGAAATCAAGACCTTTGTGAATTCTGCATTTTGCAGTCCAATTCATGGAAAAACTTAAGGAAAACACCTCTATCGATCTTGCTCCTGTAGACCTTTCTGGTCATGAAAACATTGAAATTTTTGGTGCGCGTGAGCATAACCTGAAGAATATCGATACGGTGATTCCCCGTAACAAACTGGTCGTGATCACCGGTATCTCTGGCTCAGGAAAATCCTCTCTCGCATTTGATACCATCTATGCCGAAGGACAACGTAGGTATATGGAGAGTTTTTCGGCTTATGCCCGTTCCTTTATTGGGGATATGGAGCGCCCAGATGTTGATAAAATCAATGGGTTAAGCCCGGTGATCTCAATCGAGCAGAAAACCACCTCTCGTAATCCACGATCCACTGTAGGTACCCTCACCGAAATTTACGATTTCCTTCGACTGCTGTTCGCCCGAACAGGAATAGCCTATTCCTACCTGACGGGAAAAGAGATGATTCGCCAATCAGAAGATCAGATTGTGGATCACCTTATTCAAAACTTTGAAAAGCAAAAGCTCATCCTTCTGGCCCCCGTGGTCAAAGGTCGAAAGGGTCATTATCGTGAGTTATTCGTTCAGATTCGAAAAATGGGTTTCACTAAAGTCAGAGTCGATGGCGTGGTGATGGATATGGTGCCCAAAATGCAAGTCGATCGATACAAAACACACGATATTGAAATTGTAGTTGACCGCATCATTGCTGAGGCTGAAGATCGTTATCGTATTACGCAAAGTGTCAAAACTGCACTATCCCATGGCAAGGGAGTGATGATGGTTCGAGACGAAGAAACCAAGGTCCACCATTTCTCGAAATACCTGATGGACCCTGAAACAGGACTGTCCTACGATGAGCCAGCACCTAATAACTTCTCTTTTAACTCCCCCTATGGTGCGTGCCAAACCTGTAATGGCCTGGGGCAGATTGAGGAGATCAGCAAAGAAAATGTAGTTCCAGATAGAAGTTTGAGCATAAGCCGGGGAGGTATCGCACCACTGGGAGATTACCGCGACATCTGGATCTTTAAGAAGATTGATGCCATTCTGAAGCGCTATAAAGTCAACCTGTCCACTCCGATAGAAAAAATTCCTGAAGAAGTAATGGATGTAATCCTCTATGGAGATGATGTTCCTGTTGCGGTAAGCTCCAAAAAATATCCCGGTACAGAATGGAGCACGAAGTTTGAGGGCATTATTAAGTTTTTGGAGAAGCAGAAGGACGAAGGTACCGAGAAGACCAAACGGTGGATTGAAGATTTTATGTCCATCAAAACCTGTCCATCCTGCAATGGTGATCGGCTCAAGAAAGAATCACTACACTTCAAAATTGCCGATACCAACATTGCGCAACTGGCCAGGATGGACATTAATCAATTGAGCAATTGGTTTGTGGGTCTGGAAGATCGCATGACGAAAAAACAGCGACAGATTGCTCCAGAAATCCTAAAGGAGATTCGAAAGCGGATCGGGTTCTTACTAGATGTTGGTTTGGACTATTTAACGCTCAACCGACCTTTAAGAACCTTATCTGGAGGTGAGGCACAAAGGATACGATTGGCAACACAAATCGGGACTCAACTAGTAGGTGTGCTTTATATCATGGATGAACCAAGCATTGGCCTCCACCAAAGAGACAATGTGAAGCTAATCAATGCCTTAAAAAACCTTAGAGATATTGGCAACACGATCATCGTAGTCGAGCATGACAAGGATATGATGCTGGCTTCTGACCACATCATTGACATAGGACCAGGTGCTGGTCGACATGGAGGTCAGATTGTTGCCCATGGATCGCCCGAAACTTTCTTAAAAGAAGGCGGCATCACAGCCGACTACCTAAAAGGCCAAAGAAATATAGAGATACCTAAGCAACGCAGGCCAGGCAATGGTAATCAAATCGTGCTCAAAGGAGCTGAAGGCAACAACCTTCAGAATGTGACCCTGAAATTACCTTTGGGTAAAATGGTTTGTGTTACCGGTGTATCAGGCAGTGGTAAATCAACCTTGATTCATGACACCCTTTTCCCAATTCTAAACCAGCATTTCTTCCGTTCGAGAAAGAACCCTTTGGCTTATAAGTCCATTGATGGACTCAAAAATATTGACAAAGTCATTGAAGTGGACCAATCACCAATCGGAAGAACACCAAGGTCTAATCCTGCCACCTATACGGGTGTATTCTCTGATATACGAACGCTGTTCACAGAGTTGCCTGAGGCAAAAATTCGAGGTTATAAAGCGGGAAGGTTCTCTTTCAATGTAAAAGGAGGGCGTTGTGAAACTTGTGAAGGCGCTGGGATGAAGCTTATCGAAATGGACTTCTTGCCCAACGTCCACGTACCTTGTGAAACCTGTAAAGGCAAACGATACAATCGTGAGACGCTAGAAGTACGATTCAAGGGCAAGTCGATCTCTGATGTGCTTGATATGACCGTAGAGCAGGCTGTTGAGTTCTTTGAGCATCAGCCTAAGATTTTGAGAAAAATTAAAACACTTAATGATGTGGGTCTGGGTTATATTTCCCTAGGCCAGCATGCAACGACATTGTCAGGTGGTGAAGCCCAGCGGGTAAAACTAGCCACTGAGCTTTCCAAAAAAGACACCGGGAAGACGCTCTACATTCTCGATGAACCTACAACAGGCCTGCACTTCAAAGATATTCAGCATTTACTGGATGTTTTGAACCGGTTGGTGGACAAAGGAAACTCCGTATTGGTTATTGAGCACAATCTGGATGTAATCAAGGTCTCCGATCATATTATTGATTTAGGTCCTGAAGGCGGAAATGGTGGAGGGACCATCGTGGCCGAAGGAACCCCTGAAAAGGTTGCCAAGAGCACAAAGGGCTATACAGCAAAGTTCTTGAAAGAGGAGCTTTCCTAATCGAAGAGCTTATACCTAAGTTCAAGTGTTAAACGCCTCGTTTGAAATTTATACGAGTTATTGATCAAAAAATCCTCCCCTTTCACTTCCGAATTGAAAATCCGCGTATCGAAGATATCCTGAAAGTTTAGCGTTAACACGGCACGATTATTTCCGAAAGACTTTCGGAATGCTGCATTGACATAATAATACTCAAGATCACGCGACTGTACACCGATTCTTGGAGCACGATAGGTCTGAGAGAGTTCAACCGTCAAGTCATCACTCAATGTAAGTCTTTGGCGGGTTCCCAGTTGCCAGGTGGTTTGATTATTGAATCTGACCTCCACATCTCCTTCATTGGATTCAAAGCTGGTACTGTAAAGCGAAAAGTCACCGCTCAATTCTAGCACTTTGAGCACTTGAACAATGCTGCTCAGCTCAACTCCGCTATTGACCCGCTTCCCGTAGTTGGCATAACTCAACAACAATCTATCTTCATCAAATTGAGCAACTGTCTGCTGGATGAGGTTAGTTGTTACCCTGTTAAAACCGGTAGCCTCAAGGCTGAAATTTTCCTTATTCAATTGATAGGAAAGCTCATAGCTATCGGCAAATTCCGGTTCCAGATTGGGGTTACCGGTACTCAGTACAAGTGGATCTGTAAAAGAGACAAAAGGGTTCAGGTCAAAGAAGCCGGGCCGATTGATTCGTTTGCTGTAATTAAAAGCTAAGTGATGCTCATTATTATGTCGATAAAGCAATTGCACACTTGGGAAGAGTTTTGTTACCGACTGCTCATTGAACGCTCCAATACTCAGTTGATTGGCCTTTGTACTAAAATGTTCTAAACGGGCTCCTATGCCATATTCGAACTTGGACCACTTCTTTTGATGAATGACATAGTAGGCGTACTTCTTCAAAATAATACCGAAATCATTTTGGGGCAGAAAGAGGGCATCACTCACAAAATCCAAAGATTGTGAGATATCATAGTCGATATAGTCGAATTTTCCCCCAGTTTCCAATGAGCCAAACCCAAAGAAGGGTCTCGTATAATCCAGGGTGAATTGGTAGACCCGCTGGTTTTCTGTTTCCTCAGAGCTATTGATGGATTGTGATAAGGGGGTGCCCGCCAAGTCAGTACCTCCTAAATTGTAAAGAGCGGTATTCCCCTCATCCTCTCCTCCGGCATTGATGAGCAACTTCAATTCATGCTCATCGGACCAACGCTTATCCAAGGATAGTGAAAAGGTAATTTCATCTTCGAGTTCCCGTGAATAATTGGCAATCCTTATCTGTTGCTGACTGTTATCGCTATAAAGAAAATTATTTACCTGTTCTCTGTCTTCTGGGTCAATCCACCGCCAGTAGTTGAACTCCATGTTCACTGAAAAAGTGGTATCGTGGTCATAAGTAAGGCCTGTGGTAATATGTGTAGTTCTGCCTCGTCCTAAGCCGGAAACCAGATTTTCATACCTGCGAAGGTCACCGCTAGCCTGTTCTCTGATTTGGTCTTCACTGTTTTCATACCTTGATCTATTGATACTGGCATTTAAATAACCCGTGAATTTTTGACTGGACACCTGGTTATTGACGCCAAGGCCCAGGCGATAGGGGCTGGTAATAGAAGTCATGGTTTCAAGCTTGAAGTTTTTAGAAGCATCTTTCTTAAATACCAGATTAATAATGCCTCCCACTCCTTCCGCATCGTATTTAGCCGAGGGGTTGGTAATAACTTCAATTTTCTGAAGCGCAGCCGCACCAAGCAATCTTAGCGAACGGCTGTCTCTCCTCGTTTCCTTTCCATTAACATAGATGATCACATTACTGCTTCCTCTGATATTGATGTTACCTTGAATATCTGTACTTACCGAAGGCAAGCGTTCTAGTGCTTCAATCACGCTGGCCCCTGTTGCTGAAAGGTCTTCGCCAATATTCAACACACGCTTACCCAATTGTGTCTCCATGGTGCTTCGCCTACCGGTAACCACCACCTCATCCAATTCAGTGACATCTTCCTTCATCACGATTAGCCCCAAATCGGTATCGGTTGAGTACCTTTGAGCGCTGATGAGGTTATCCTTAAAACCTATTCGCTTAATTAATAGAAGATAGGGGTCGGTTCCAACTTCGTATATGAAGAACTCCCCGTTTTCATCGGTGATCGTTCCATCGACTAAGGCACTATCCGCTGAACTGAGCAACATCACCGAAGAAAATGCCAGAGGCTTCTCTCCTTTTTCCTGAACCACTTTGCCTTTAATATTGACCTGGGCTTGCATCACTGTAAATACCAGTGATAGCATAACTATGAGTAATTGACGCATGACCTTTTTTCGGAAATATGTCTGGCCAAATTGCGATGTGAAAGTTTTCTTGGTGAACAGCCGTTTGCGCTTCGCGAACAACACAATGCCAAGCAAAAGATCACAGTTACACCATTCAAACTGCTACTCGCGTATTAAAGAGGATTCTTTATATTATGTAAGTTATCATTGATCAATGAAAGCATCCATTCAACGCTATTTATTCAAAGACTACATCTATCTGGTGGTGTTTTTGATATTCACTTACATAGAGCATGACGGAGGGCGCTATTTACTCGAATATATGCCAGAAACGCTCAATATGCTCTGGATCATTGTGCTTTTAATCTACCTGTTGATACCGAGGTATCTGTACAAAGGTGACTACCTCAAATTTGCTGTTTTCTACGCTTTAGCCATATTTCTTGGCATTTTTATCATGGAAACCTTTTTGGAAGAAGATGGTAGTTTTGGTGACGCCTTTACCTGGTTCGCCATTGAGCATGAAGCCGATGATTTATTCCTGAGCAGTGCCATGATAGGTGCACTGAAACTGGTTGTAGACTATGGTAAAAGACAGAACAGATTGATCAAGCTGGAAAAAGAACACGCGGAAAGTGAAATCAGGTTTTTAAAGTCTCAGTTGAACCCTCACGTGCTTTTCAACAACCTGAATAATATCTATTCTTTCGCCCTCCACAAGTCGGAGCATACGCCTGAAATGATTCTAAAACTGGCCGATATTATGCGCTATATGCTATATGAATCGAGTCAGGATCGGGTCAAACTGAAGCAGGAACTCGATTACGTGCGAAACTATATCGAACTGCAAAAAATACAGCTCGAGGGTAGAGGAGAGGTGATTTTCGAGGTAGAAGGTGATACGGAATCACAAGAAATTGCACCTATGATGCTCATTTCCTTTATTGAGAACTGTTTTAAGCACTCAGCAGAAAGCAAAACTGACGGACTACGAATCATAATCAAACTGGAAGTTGATGAGGAGCACCTGGAATTGTACACGGAAAACGGTTTTGAGAAAAGAGATAGCGATCCTGAAGAACTTTTGGGTGTGGGCGGTATAGGATTAAAAAATATCCAAAGAAGGCTCGAATTAATATATCCTGAAAAACATCAACTGATCATCAAAGAGCTGAGTGAACTTTATATCGTTAGCCTTTCTATCGACCTCACATGAAATTGAATTGTATAATCGTAGAGGACCAATTGCCAGCCCAGCGCATATTAAAAACCTACATCAAGGACATTCCTGAACTGCACCTTCTGGCCAGTTGTGTGAGTGCGCTAGAAGCCACAACCATCTTGCAAGACAATAATGTGGATTTGATGTTCCTTGATATTAACCTCCCAAAGATTTCAGGCATAAGTTTTTTAAAGAACCTGTCGCACCCACCCAGAGTGATTATCACAAGTGCATATTCTGATTACGCCCTGGACGGGTTTGAGCTGGATGTAGTAGATTATTTGCTCAAACCATTCTCTTTTGAGCGCTTTCATAAGGCTGTCATTAAAGCCACCAATCAGCAAACAGCAAAAGGTGAGAATCGAGATTTTCTATTCCTGAAGTCAGACAAAGTGTTTCATAAAGTAGAAATAGCGGCTATTCGTTACCTCCAATCGGACGACAACTATGTAAAAATCTTCACCGAAGAAAAAATGCATATGCAAATGGGTTCATTGCAAAACTGGGTGGAAGACCTTCCGGATCAATTCATTCGTGTACACAAGTCTTATGTGGTAAATCTTTCTAAGGTGGATAAGTTATCGGGAAACCGCCTATACTTAGGCCATCAGGAGATTCCGGTGGGTCGCTCCTACAGAGAAGCACTACTCAAGCAAATTGTTGATTAGGGCAAAAAAAAGATGCTGCCGCTTGCGCGAACAGCACCATCTTCAACCAAAACATTAAAATCGATACAACTATCTCACTCCTCAACAGTCTGTAACCTAACACCAGTTACGGACATCCATTATCGATTCTAATTTCTTTCTAAAATTCTTTTGAAAGCTCACCTATAGAACGGCAAGTGGTCAATATGTATTATACGTGTTGTGCATATTTATTGGATTTTAACATTTCTTAATAAATCCTATTATTCGGTAATAATCTTCAACTTTCGGTACCCAAAAACGTTACAGTTATTAACGTATTGCCTATGTCTACTTTTCATCATTTACATCTGGAAATTCCCAGGTGTGAAAAGCCAAGAGTCGTTGTAATTGGCGGTGGATTTGCCGGAGTTCAATTGGTCAAATCCCTTCGAAAACTCCCTTATCAAGTTGTGCTTCTCGATCGTCATAACTATCATACTTTTCAGCCATTGCTTTATCAGGTTGCCACGGCAGGCCTCGAGCCCGATTCGATTGCCGGTGCCCTCAGGCAGCTCTTTGAAAAGCACGAAGACTTCTATTTTAGAATGGCCCGAGTTACAGGCATCGATTTAGAAGCCAAGTGCATTAAAACGCTTGTTGGAGAGTTGGATTACGATATGCTGGTGATTGCCAACGGCTCAAAGACAAACTACTTCGGAGATAAGAAAATGTATGAGAGAACCTTCCCGATGAAGCAGGTTCCTCAGGCACTTGACCTTAGAAGCCATATGTTGCAAAACTTTGAGCAAACGGTTATGTCTCCTGACCCAGATGAACAGGATCGTTTAACCAATTTTGTCATTGTAGGTGGCGGACCAACTGGCGTGGAGGTTGCAGGAGCTCTGGGCGAGCTCAAAAAGCATGTCCTTCCAAAGGATTATCCAGATATCGATTTTGACATAATGAAGCTTCATTTGGTTGATGGGGGACCAAGGCTCCTGGCAGGCATGTCTCAAAAATCGAGTGATAAGGCCATGGCCTACTTGAAAGAGTTCGGAGTTGATGTAAGAACGGACACAAGGTTAGCAGACTATGATGGTAAGGATGTAACATTAACGGATGGCACTATCATTCCTGCTAAAACTGTTATTTGGGCGGCTGGAGTAACCGGAAACATTATTGACGGGCTGCCTGAGGGTACTGTCGACCGTGGCCGCATACTTGTTAATGAGTTCAATCAGTTGAAAGATTATGAGGATGTTTATGCTATTGGAGACATCGCAATGATGCAAACAAAGGATTACCCAAATGGATTTCCTATGGTGGCCCCCGTAGCCATTCAGCAAGCCGAATACCTTGCCAAGAATCTGAGGCGCCAGCTTCAGAAAAAGGCTTTTGTCCCATTTAAGTACAAGGATAAGGGGTCCATGGCCACGATCGGAAGAAACCGGGCAGTGGTGGACTTACCAAAGTTCCATTTCGGAGGTTTCTTTGCCTGGTTGGTATGGATGTTCGTTCACCTTATGTCCATTGTCGGTTTCAGAAACCGTCTGGTGGTGCTCAGCAATTGGGTTTGGAACTATATGACATACGATCGGGGCACACGACTGATCATTAGAACTTTTCTCAGGAACCATAAATACAAGCACGGAGATACCCTATAATCTCCACAGATAGTCACTGATTACCTCTTGTTAGAAAGCATGCTTTATAATGCTTAAAGTTTGCTTATTTTCCCTTCAAGAAATGAGAAAAAGGCGGCTTTACTGGACACTTCAAATATTGGGTTGGGGGATTTATTTCTTTGTCAACTTCATCACCATGTCCATTAATCCGCAAAATTTGGATGAGGCAACCATGCGCATCTCGAGAATTGAGGTGATGATTCACTCTCCCCTTTTACTCATGTGCTCTCACTTAATTCTAAGAGAGATCATCATAAAGCGAGGTTGGCTGAAAATCAACATTGCAAGAGTTATACCTAGGATACTGGGTATCATCGGACTCTCTTCTTTAATTGTTGTCGTCCTTTCCTTTGCCCTTTATAGTCTGGTAGGAGCCCTTACTGTAGGGCCCGCTTTAGCCACTGACATTCTGTTTGCATTCATCACCTTTGTGATTCTATATGTGATTTGGGCAACTGTTTACTTCTTATACCATTTTCTGGAAAGCAACAATAGGTCATTGAAGTATGAGGCTGCGATGAATGAGATGCACCTTAACCAATTAAAGTCACAGTTGAATCCTCACTTCATTTTCAATGCACTTAATAGTATGAGAGCCTTGGTAGATGAAGAACCTAATAAGGCCAAGGTAGCAATCACTCAGTTGTCCAACATTCTACGGAACTCACTGATTACGGATAAGAAAAGGGTGGTCAGTTTTGGTGATGAGCTAAATACCGTAAAAGACTATCTGGCATTAGAAAGCATAAGGTTCGAAGAAAGGCTTGAGGTAAGCTACCAGATAGACCCTAAATCTGACGGCTATGAAATTCCGCCTATGATGGTACAGACGCTCGTTGAAAATGCGATCAAACATGGTGTCTCTAACCTGATGAAAGGCGGTATTATTGAAATTCAGTCCATTGTTGAACACTCCATCCTGATCTTAAAAATTAGGAATAGCGGGCAAATCGTCAATGGGCAAATAAAAAGAGGCGGCCGCAAAGGTGTAGGTCTGATTAATACCAAGGAAAGACTAAAGTTAATCTATGGAGAAGCTGCGTCATTTCGTATTTACAATGAAAATAATAAGTTTGTTGTGACTGAGGTAAAAATACCTCAGCGCATTTAAAAGATAGAAACCAATGAGAGCACTGATTATTGATGATGAAAGGTTAGCCAGAAAGGAATTGACCAATCTGCTACAAGAATACCCTGAAATTGAAATAGTGGGAGAGGCTGTAAATGCTGAAGATGCTGAGGAGAAGATTAAAAACCTACAGCCAGATTTGCTCTTTCTAGATATTCAGATGCCAGGTAAAACTGGTTTCGAACTACTTGAATCTCTTGATTCTGTACCAGACGTGGTCTTTACAACTGCCTATGATGAATATGCATTGAAGGCTTTTGACTTCAACGCCCTCGATTATCTACTGAAGCCAATTGAGCCAGACAGATTGAAAGAAACTATTACCAAGCTGATCAACCGCCCCAAGAAAGAAGCTGTTGAAGAAGTGGTCAGTGATCAGAAGCTGGGCCCACAGGATCGTGTTTTTGTCAAAGATGGAGATAAGTGTTGGTTTGTAAAGCTGGAGAACATCAGGCTCTTCGAGTCAGACGGCAATTATATCAAAATCTACTTCGATAACTTCAAGCCAATGATTCACAAATCATTGAACGCTTTGGACGAAAAGTTGGACGATCGCTCTTTCTTTAGAGCAAGCCGAAAGCATATCATCAACCTGACTTGGGTCGAAAGTATTGAATCTTGGTTCAACGGAGGCCTAATGGTAGTACTTCGTGGTGGAGACAAGGTTGAAGTAAGCAGAAGGCAAGCCGCCAGATTTAAAGAAATGATGAGTTTGTAAGTTCCAAAAGCGAATTTGTGAACCCAGGTCATTGTGCCTGGGTTTTTTTATGCTCAGGTTAATTTCCCTATCTTTTTAACAATGAAGCTGCGCAAAAAGCTCGATATCATAATTTTTGGCACCGACACGCCTGCCGGCAAGGCCTTTGATGTGGGCTTGCTCATTGCGATTCTACTCAGCGTTCTTGCCGTGATGCTTGAAAGCGTCCAGAGCATCGAGAAACGCTATGGTGAGTTCTTCAGAATTATCGAGTGGGTGCTCACTGTTCTTTTCTCACTGGAATACATTACCCGGATATATATCACAGAGCGCAAAAGAGGATACATTTTTAGCTTCTATGGCATTATTGATTTACTGTCACTACTGCCATCTTACCTGAGCCTGATTTTCGCTGGGACTCAATACCTCCTTGTCATTAGGGCCTTGAGACTACTAAGGGTCTTTAGAATTCTAAAGCTCGGTCGCTTCGTTGGCGAGGGAGAGCAACTGGCCCGAGCCTTAAAGTCTAGCCGCCATAAAATCACTGTTTTTATGGCAACAGTAATAATGCTGGTCATCATGATGGGCACCATCATGTATTTGGTGGAAGGTGGCGAAAATGGTTTTACCAGTATCCCAAGAAGTGTCTATTGGGCCATTGTTACACTCACTACTGTGGGGTATGGAGACATTGCTCCGCACACTGTCCTTGGACAAACCATTGCCTCTTTTGTGATGATCCTTGGTTATGCCATTATTGCTGTTCCGACTGGTATTGTCACTGTTGAACTGGGCAAGGATAAGAAGAAAAGAGAGCAGATAGCCTGTGAAAATTGTGGTCAAAAAGGCCATGATAGCAATGCCGTCTTTTGCAAGTTCTGCGGTGAAATGTTGGATAATTGAGTAAGCCCGAACCGGATGTTTATACGCCTGAGGAAGAGCAGGCAAATGCCTTGACCCATGCCATGGGTGTCGTTTTGGGTATCGTGGGCCTACTACTGGTCATAATTAAAGTACCACTGTATGAAACCGCACGATTTTGGAGTTGCATGATCTTCTTTACGAGCATCGTCTTGCTTTATGCTGCCTCTACGGCCTACCATTCAGTAAAAGCCAAGAAACAGAAGTACTTGTTTAAACAACTAGATCATATTGCCATATACATATTAATAGCGGGTACCTTCACCCCTTTTGCCTGGGAGGTTCTTGGACACGAGGCCTTCGGTATCAATATGCTTTTAGGTGTATGGCTTATCGCGCTGGCCGGTGTCATCTTTAAAGTCTTCTTCACAGGGCGCTTCGAGGCTATTTCCTTGCTTTCTTATCTAGGAATGGGCTGGTTGGGTTTTTTGATGTTTAGCCGTATTTCCGCCATACTCGGTACCGAGGTGGTTGACCTGATGATCTATGGGGGAATTTGCTATACTACAGGAGTCATATTCTACCTGATGCGGAGCGTCAAGTATCACCATGCCATTTGGCACTTATTTGTACTGGGTGGTACGAGCTTTCATTTCTGGGCCGTACTCAATCATATTGTTTACTAATCGTACTTTACGTACTCTACCCATTTGTTGAGTACATTCTGAAAATCTTCGGGAAGTTCTGAGTTAAACTGAACAAACTTCTTTGTTCTAGGGTGTACAAAGCCTAGGGACTTAGCGTGCAACGCCTGTCTGGGCATCATCTTAAAGGCATTCTCTACAAAGGCTTTGTACTTGGAAAACTGCGTTCCTTTCAGCACCCTGTCTCCTCCATAAGTCGCATCATTAAATAAAGGATGACCCAGGTACTTGAAGTGAGCCCTGATCTGGTGCGTTCTGCCTGTTTCAAGGTTACACTGAATCAATGAAACATAACGGAGTTCCTTCAGCACTTTATAATGCGTGACCGCAGTTCTACCCCGTGAGCCATCTTCAATAGCCACTGTAACGCGCCTGTCTTTTTCGCTCCTTCCCAAATTCACATCAATGGTCCCTTCTTTGGCCTCGGGTGTTCCCCAGATTAAGGCGTAATAGGTACGCTCAATACTGTGATCGAAAAACTGCTTGGCAAGGCTCTTCATAGCCATTTCCGACTTGGCAATAACCAAAAGACCCGAAGTACCCTTGTCTATGCGATGCACCAAACCCGGCCTTCCGTCATTCCCCTCCATCGTTGGCAGTTGCTGAAAGTGATAGGCAAGCGCATTGACCAAGGTCCCAGACCAATTGTTATAAGCAGGATGCACCACCATTCCGGCTTCCTTGTTGACGATGAGTAGATCATCATCTTCATAGATAATGTTCAATGGGATATCTTCCGGAATTAACTCACTCTCTCGTGGAGGTTCTGGCAAGGCCACCACTATTTCATCCTCGGGATGGACCTTATAGTTGGGCTTGACATCATTGCCATTGACTTTTACAAAACCATCCTTGATGCCCTGTTGTACTTTATTACGCGTAACATTTGGAAGGCGGTCCATTAAGAACTTATCTATACGATAGGGTTCTTGTCCGGGATCACAGACAATTCGGTGATGTTCAAATAAGTCGCCCTCTTCCAATTCCTGGCTCATGCTATAGCTTTAAAGTCATGCAAAGATATCACTAACTTCGCAGCGTGGAAATTATGCCTTCCCCGGTTCAAGAAATTCAGGAAGAACTCTTCATTGAGAAGGGGCTTAAGGTCTTTATAAAGCGCGAAGACCTAAATCATCCTTCGGCACCTGGAAATAAATGGCGTAAGCTCAAATACAACCTTAAGGAAGCCAAGAAGCAAGGACACCATACTCTGCTCACTTTTGGAGGTGCCTATTCAAACCATATCCATGCAGTGGCAGGAGCTGGCAAAGCCTATGGTTTTAAGACGATCGGAATTATTCGTGGCGAAGAGACGCTTCCACTCAATGACACGCTCAGCTATGCTGTTTCCTGTGGTATGCATCTGCACTACTTAAGCAGAGTTGAGTATAGAGAGAAAACGTCCATAAATGTAAAGCATACATTACATAAAGAATTTGGTGATTTCTATACAATACCAGAAGGAGGCACCAATAATTTAGCCATCAAGGGATGTACAGAAATTACCGCTGAAATAGAAAAAGCGTACCACTACTATTGTCTCTCAGTGGGAACTGGAGGCACCATTAGCGGAATTATCAATGGCCTAAGAGGAAGCGGCAACATCATAGGCTTTTCTTCACTCAAAGGTTCATTTCTGACCTCTGAAGTAGAAAAAATCAATCTTGAATATGCGAATGAATTCTATACCAATTGGCAGATCAATAACGATTTTCACTTCGGAGGGTATGCCAAAGTCAAACCTGAATTGCTCAAGTTTATGTCAGTCTTTGAAAGCCGGCATCAGATATTGCTAGACCCTGTTTACACCGGTAAGGCTATGTATGGCCTCTACCAACTTATCCACAGTGATCATTTCAACTCTGGATCCGAGATTCTCTTTATCCATACAGGTGGACTTCAAGGACGAAAAGGCTTTAGTTTATAGCTACTTCAATGGTGAGCCTCCCCAGAGTTTGGTGTACTCTTCACAATGAACGATAATCGTTTTGTACTGATTAATATCAATGTTAGATGGAATGTCATAGGTAGCGGCACCTTTATATGCCGTAAGCTTGGCTACAAATACAGGGGCTCCATTCTTCAAAGCATTCTTACTTTCAATATCATCAAAGTCAGCTTTGGAAAGGAATATTTTTAGGTCAGGGGCTTTTTTTGCATTAAAATCATTTCCAAAAACGACCTGATGCTTATCTCCAGACTTTACGATCTTCCAACTTCCTTCAAAAGTTGTCCATCGGCTGTAGTTATCGAATTCGCCTTGATAAATAACTTCCTGTTGATTTAGAAATGACAGGGATATAAATATTAAAAATGTCGATATGATCTTCATGACTCAAAAATTTCAACCATAACACATACCTGGCTCAAATTCGTTCCTTCGGAATTGTCCGCTGTAATACTAAGCGAGTAAGTCTTCAAATACCTCTCTCAACTTGCCGAAAGGCTTAATCATAATATCTCGGCCTTTGAGGTCAAGGCCTTTAACGTTGTACTTTGAAACATAAATCTCATTGAATCCCAACTTCTCAGCCTCTGAAATACGACTCTCGATGCGATTCACCGCTCTAATTTCACCTCCCAAGCCTACTTCAGCTGCAAAGGCCACTTTCTCGGAAATGGCCACATCATGATAGGAGCTGACCAATGAGGCACAGACTGCTAAATCAAGCGCAGGCTCCTCAATTCTTATACCTCCGGCCACATTTAGGAATACATCTTGTGCACTGAACCTTAAACCTCCACGCTTCTCCAATACCGCAAGCAACATATTGAGTCGCTTGCTATCAAAGCCAGTCGTACTTCTTTGAGGTGTTCCATAGGTCGCAGAACTCACCAAAGACTGTATTTCAATTAGCAATGGTCTATTGCCTTCAATTGTAGCTCCAATGGCAACTCCGGTTAAGTCTTCCGCTCGTTGGGAAATGAGAATTTCCGAGGGGTTGGAAACTTGGCGTAGTCCAGACTCCTGCATTTCATAAATACCCAGTTCAGAGGTAGAACCGAACCTGTTTTTTACAGTCCTAAGAATTCTATAGGTCAAATGCCGATCACCTTCAAAGTGCAATACGGTATCGACCATATGCTCCAATATTTTTGGCCCTGCGATGCTTCCATCTTTAGTGATATGCCCTACCAGAAAAACCGGTGTGTTGGTTTCTTTGGCAAACTTCATCAGTTCACTGGTACACTCTCTCACTTGAGAAACCGAGCCCGCTGCAGACTCTATTCTGTTCGTATGCAAGGTCTGAATAGAGTCGATAACCAACACCTGTGGAGACATCTCCTTGATTTGGCTAAAAATATTTTGGGTGCTTGTCTCAGATAGAATAAAACAGTTATCACTTTGCACACCGATGCGATCGGCACGCATCTTTATTTGCTGCTGGCTTTCTTCACCCGAAACATAAAGAACTTTTGTTTTGGCCGAACTCAAGGCCACTTGCAGCATTAGTGTTGACTTGCCTATTCCGGGTTCACCGCCAATGAGGACAAGTGAACCTGCAACGATCCCTCCACCTAAGACACGATTGAGCTCCGCATCCTTGGTTACGAGTCTGCGCTCGGCACCTTTTTCAATTTCTTTGACATTAACAGGTTTCTGCTTGACGGTGGGCTGATCGGCATCTCGCCATGAGGTCTTGGCGAGGTCTCTCTTTTCGACCACCTCCTCGACATAGGTGTTCCATTCGTTGCAGGAAGGGCATTTTCCGATCCATTTAGCCGAATTGGCTCCACAGTTTTGACATATATAGACGCTTTTTACCTTGGCCATTGAGTAGCAATATAAACGAATTTGAAACCCTAAGCGAGTAGCTCCGAAATGTCTTCAGTCGTTAGTTTTTTGATAAAACTTTCTTCAGTAGAAATAAGGTCTGAAGCCAGCTTGAGTTTGTTCTTTTGTAAGGCCAGAATCTTCTCTTCGACCGTGTCTCTAGCTATGAATTTATAGGTAAATACAGTCTTCTTTTGCCCTATTCTGTGCGCCCGATCTACTGCCTGCTCCTCAATGGCAGGGTTCCACCACGGGTCTAATAAAAAGACATAGTCGGCTTCGGTCAGGTTAAGGCCCAGGCCGCCTGCTCGGAGCGAAATTAGAAACAGCTTAATGTCTTTGTTATTCTGGAAAGCATCGACCTGACCTTGGCGGTCTTTGGTGGTTCCATCCAGGTAGGAATACTGAAGTCCTTTGTCGTCAAAGTACTTTCGCACGATGGTCAAGTGCTTTACAAACTGACTAAAAATTAGAATCTTATGTCCTTCACTGAGGGCTGACTCTATCATATAGCGGATATCTTCCAGTTTACCAGAATCTCCCTCAAAGTCTTCCTCGACCATTTTGGGGTGGTTGGCTATCTGACGAAGCTTTGTCAGGCCTTGTAGCAATAGGAGTTGCGACTTCTTGATCCCACTCGATTCGATCGTATCAAGAATTTTATTTCTGTAGAATGATTTGACCTCTTCGTACTTCTCAGCCTGTTCGGGAGACATTTCACTAAACTTGACACTCTCAATCTTTTCAGGAAGATCTTTTGCCACCTGTGATTTGTGTCTGCGCAAGATGAATGGTTTGATGATCACATTGAGCTTGCGTGTTTTCTCAACGTCTTGTTTTTTCTCAATGGGCAGTTGAAACTCATTCTTGAAGTACTTTTCGGCACCCAAAAGGCCTGGGTTAACAAAACTCAATTGCGACCAAAGGTCCATGGTGCTGTTTTCCAAAGGAGTACCTGTAAGAATGAGGCGGTGCCTGGATTTAAGTTTACTTACAGATTTGGCGATCAGCGAATCAGGGTTTTTAATGGCTTGTGACTCGTCTAAAATCACATAGTTGAAATAGAATGATTTTAGTATATCAATATCTATTCTGGTAATGCCATAAGAGGTAATCACTAAGTCGTAATTCGCAAATTTTTCAGGGTTTTTATCTCGCTGAGTTCCGGCATATATAAGCACCTTCAGCTTAGGCGTGAACTTAGAGGCCTCAATTTGCCAGTTGTAGATCAGCGAAGTCGGCATAATAAGCAATGAAGTCTGAATGGCTCCTTCACTCTTTTGAGACTGTAGCAAGGCCAGTGTCTGCACCGTTTTACCCAGTCCCATATCGTCTGCCAAACAGCCTCCAAAACTATACTCTGCCAAAAATCTCATCCAGTTATAGCCTGCTTTCTGATAGGGTCTTAACTGCCCTTTGAAGCCTTCCGGAATAGCATAATCTTCGATTTCATCAAACCCCTGTAGCTTTTGAAGCTTTCGGTCCATGGTAACCTGTGCCAATCTTCCATTTCTCAGGTCTTCTACCAGCGAAAGATGATGTTTTCGCAGCATAAGGCTTTGGCCTTGACCACCCTCCTCAATAAAGGCAAAAAGCTCCGCGTAATCTGTTAGCCAGGCTTCAGGGATCACTGCAATCTCACCATTAGGCAGCTTTATTTCCTTGTTCTTTTTATTGATCAGCTTACGAAGCTCATTAAATGAAATCTCGAAGTCTCCGAAACGCACAACAGCATGAATATCAAACCAATCAATACTCTCATTTACCTTGATTTCAAGTGAAGATTCTCCAACAAAGTACTTCTTGCGTTCAGCATCCGTCTGTTTGACGTTGATATTATAGGCTTCAAGGACCTCAGCATTATCTTTTAACCAGGAGAATGCCCTTCCTCGAGACATGGCAACTCTTCCATTCTGAAATTTCAAGCCTGACTCCTGAAGCCGCTGTACCAGGTCTATTTCTGTATCAGCATCGCGCCTGACTTTATGGAAAACATAGGAATCGTTCTTCTTTTCAAGTTTCACCGATGAATTAGGGGCACTCTCATAGGGAAATTGATAAGGTCCGTAGTCGAAACCTAGTTTGAAAAGAATTTTACTTTCTTCATCGCTTCCATTTGCATTGTTATTGCTCGAAAACAACTCCCCATTAGTTGTTTGAACAAGTTCTGAAAAAGAGATTACAGGTTTTACAGGATAGCTCTCCGTATTGATATCAAAACCCTTGGCATATACATCAAAGGAGGCCACCAATTGCGTGACAAACTTTTCGTAGTAGGTTTCTTCAACCTTTCTCGGAACTACGATAAACTTCTTATTCAGGAAAGGCCGTAGTTTCTTGCCATCCACATTTTTGGCAAAGCGCAAGAGTTTGTTGCCCACAATTAACCAGGCAGGTTCATGACATACCAAAAAGGACCCATTGTATTGCCACTCTACTTTTTCCCCCTGGTGTTTCATTGTCGGGAAATAGTGCGTGTTTTCCTCGTTTCTTCTAAAGTGAAAGAGCACGGTCGCCTTTTCCTTCTCCCAAGAGATCTCTTTCCATGCTGGTTCGCCATCACGGCCCATTTCAAAGATTCTCTTGCCATCGAGTCTTTCCAGAATTTTGGCTCTTCGATGCTCGAGATGATGATGGATCGTCTCTTGCAATGCTTTATCGCCTTTTTCCTTGTCGTAAACCTTGAAGAAGAAATCGGCAGGCTTCACTCTTTGTTTGTAGAACTTCAACACAATGGCCTCTTGCTGCATCTCGTCCATCAGCTTAATGAGCTCATAGTCTGTATCGTCTAAGCCGGCACCAAATTCGGTGGCATTTTTAGAGGAAATATTCTGATGTTGAAGTGTTAAACGCCCTTTTTCATCGAGTTGCACTACGAAAGACTCGAACAAATACCCGAGGTACTCATGCTCGTAAAGAGAGTAAATTAATTGGAACGGTTGAGCAGTTGAAACCTTCATTTGAATCTTGAGCGAATCGCAAATTAAAGATTTCTCTCAAAGAGAAAAACTGTCTGGTGTAAAGTAAAATTATTTTAATCCAAGTAGGCGATTGGATTCACTTTGGAGGCCAAAACGGCCGGTCTATAAGCGGTTAGAATGGTGATAATTGTAATACTTAATCCCACCATTAAAAAATCCGACCAGACGATCTTTACGGGGTAGGCCTGATTGACAGCATTCGACATTCCCAAACCGACTAATTCATAGGTTTTCTGGATCCAACAGAGCAATAAACCCAGTGACAAACCAGCCAGGCTCCCTATAACTGCAATGATGACACCTTGTTTGATGAAAATTCCTTTGATCAGGTTTTTTGTCGCGCCAAAAGCGAAAAGGACTGACACATCTCTACGCTTTTCAATGGCCAGCATAGACAAGGAGAAGAATATGTTGAACGATGCTATCAGTGTGATAAAGGTAAGGGCGATGTAAACGAAGAGCTTTTCGATTTTCACGGCCCTCAGCAACTCAGCATGCTGCTCATCACTATCAAGAATACGGTAATCATCTCCCAATAGGATTTCCAAATCTCTTTTCACCTGTCCAAGGTTCACCTCTTCATCAATATATACCTCCACTGAGGTTCTCTGGTTTCTATAACCTAAGACACGTTTTGCAGCATCAATCGATGTAATCACCAAGGATTCGTCATATGCCTGTTCCACACTGAAAACCGCAGCTGGCTTCACCTTGGTTCTTCTAACAGAATTGGTTGAAAAAGTTGCTTCAGGTCTTATATTACGAGGATAAATGACCTCTAGTTCAAAGATGTCATTGTCCAATAGAACCCCCAGTTCATAGGCCACTCCTGCGCCTAGAATCGCAAAGTTCTGATCTGCTTCCTTGAGTTTTAGTTCTCCTTGTAGTAAGAAAGTATCCAGCTTGTTCGCTTTCAAATAAGCCTCTTCAATGCCCTTGATACTCACTACAACCTGCTGATCGCGATAAGAGACCAAAGCATTGTCTTCAATTACTTGTGCTGTAGCTGAAACGCCAGAGATCTGGCGAATGTCATTGATAAACTCATCTGATACCTCAAAGGACTTTCCCTTCACCGATTCAATTTTCAGGTCAGGGTCGAAGGTTTGGTATACGGACCGAAGAACGTCTTCGAGACCATTAAAGACTGAAAGCACTACAATCAATGCCATGGTACCGATGGCCACACCGATCATGGATACCCAAGAGAGTACCTGAATAAAATTCTTAGTCTTTTTAGAGCTAAAGTAGCGCTTTGCTATGAAGCTGGAGACGTTCAATCTTCCTCTGGTTCTGATGATTCATCTTTAGGGATATCCAGAGCGCCCAGAATGGCATCCATTCTGGAGGCAGTCTCAGCGGTGCTATCATTAAAAAAGGCCAGTTCAGGTATAACCCTTACGTCTTTGCCAATAGCCCTTCCCAATGACCCTCGGATTCTTGATTTCACGCTATTCAGAAACTCCAGAGACTCTTCAGCAGCGCTGACAGGGAAGATGCTAATGTAAAGCCGAGCCAAACCCAAGTCAGGACTCATCTCAACATCTGTAACGGTAACCAGCGTGCCGATGAAATTTCCCGAGTAGTCTTGCTGAATAATCTGACTAACCTCTTTCTGAATAAGTTTGGAAAACTTCTGTTGCCTTTTGCTTCCTGCCATTTTGCAAATATCTGATATAATTATTGATTTTCCTTCCAGCCTAATTTTTAGCTTATTTGCACAGTCATATAAACCCAAATCTTGCTCAGTTATTTTAAGAAGAACGACCCTTACCGAATTGTCGGGCTACTCTTGATCATTTTGGTCACAAGGACCTTGTTCATTTTACTCTTTAATACAGACGGTTGGAGCAGAGCAATGGATGATGATGGGCCGCTTTCAACCGGTATCACTCATGCCGGTCCTATTGCTAACCTCTTACTTATTGCACTTTCGTCAATTAATCTCGAAGTACTTGACCTCATTTTAGCCGGGGGGCTCATCTTGCTCAATGGAATTTTATTGAATTCCATTTTTATTAGAAATGCCTCTTTTCAGGAGAGTTCTTATGTGCCAGCAGCCATTTACATCATCCTGATGAGCACATCTAAAGATTTCTATTATTTAAGCCCTGCGCTATTGGGCAGCAGCTTTCTTTTGATTTCTCTCAATTATCTCTTCTACCACATTAAGTACAGAGGAACAGAAGAGAATATTTTAAGCACTGGCTTTACGATCGGCCTAGCAGGCTTGTGTTATTACCCCTTCCTTTGGTTTTACCTGATGGTACTGGTCATTTACCTGTTATACTCAGGTACCATTACGCGCAGGTATTTTCTTTTGACATGGGGTTTCGTCCTTCCTCCGTTATTGACCTGGCTAGTCTTCTTTTTGATGGACAATGATCAAGCCTTTCTGAATGCCATGTTTTCTGGAATGGTCGATTATCAGGTCCTCGGAGAGCTGCTTAATCAGTCCTTAATTGTTTATGGTTTGGCACTTGCCTTAAGCTTAGTGGCAGCCATTCAGAACTTCTCAGGCCAAGGCATGACAAACCATCAAATTTTGGTTCAGAAGGCCATCAGTTGGGTGGGCTTCTTCGGCATTACTTCCTTTGCCATTTTTGGATCTGATAGTCTTTCTGCCTTGTCTTTTGCCATACCCGCGCTGGCCTATTTCAGCACTAAACTGTTTGAAGACATTACCAGGAAGTATGTAGCAGAATTGCTCTTCTTTGGTTTGGCAGCCGCAGCTATGGCTACCCTAGCCCTTGCTTATTGACAGCTAATTTTATTGACCCTGCGCTCGTGACGCCCACCTTCAAAATCTGTCGTTAAGAAGGTCGATACCATTTCTTGCGCCAAGTCATAATCCACAAACCTTGCGGGTATACAAACGACATTCGCATTGTTATGCTGCCTGGCCAGTGCTGCCAAGTCATTTTCCCAAACCAAAGCGGCTCGAATATCCTGGTGTTTGTTGGCAGTCATGCAAACGCCATTGCCGCTACCACAGATCGCGATGCCACAGTCCAATTCACCGGCTTCAATGGCCGTAGCCATTGGATGAATATAATCTGGATAGTCTACTGAATCCGCTGAGTTGGGTCCAAAGTCCCTAACCTCATATCCCTTTTCATTCAAAAAGGCGACTACTTTTTGTTTGTATTCAAATCCGGCATGATCGCCACCTATTCCTACTTTTTTCATAATCGCTGCTTTTCTATTTTCTTTTGGATTCTTCTGGATATGACAATACTGACCTCATATAAGAAGGTCAATGGCAATGCAATGAGAATCTGGCTAATCACATCAGGTGGGGTAATGATAGCCGAAATAATCAGTATCACTACAATAGAGTGTCTTCTATATCGCTTCATCAACTTAGGCGTGATGATTTCAGCCTTGGACAATATATAAGTGACCACAGGTAGTTGAAACATAATACCACAAGCCAAAGCCAATGTGGCCACCATTCCTATGATGGAAGACAGATCAAAGATGTTGTCGATCCTGATGCTCAGTTCGTAATTGTAAAGGAAGTTGAAACTCAATGGCGTCACGATGAAGTAACCAAAAAGAACGCCCAATAAAAACAAGAAGGTAACGACCAAGACTACGCCTCTAGAAGCCTTTTTCTCATTATTTCTGAGGCCGGGCTTGACAAAACGCCAGATTTCCCAAAAGGTATAGGGAAAACCAAGGATCAGTCCCACTACTAATGAAGACTTGATATGCCAAACGAATTGACCCGTGATGGTCCTGTTCTGAATGATCATGTCCATGTCTCCAAGACACAAAGCTGAGGTATTGATCATATCGGCCAGCTTACAGAGCTGCTGATATGTCCAAAACCCTGATTGCGTTGGACCAAGAATTAATTCGAATATGATATCCTTAAAAAGGAAGGCAACAATGGAGAAAACCAGAACCGATGCTACCGCACGTACCAAGTGCCACCGGAGTTCTTCTAGGTGGTCAAGGAAACCCATTTCCTTTTCTTGTGGATCGTCTGGTAGTTGATCTAGTGCCAATTATGCTTTGAATAAAGGGTATTGATTCATCCAGGCGTTTACTTCACCTTTGACACCTTTAAGGTTATCTTCATTCTCCGGGTCTGATAAGACCCTATCGATAAAGTCAACAATCTTTTCCATGTCCGCTTCAACAAGCCCTCTCGTTGTCACGGCAGCAGTTCCTACTCTCATTCCTGAGGTGACGAAAGGAGACCTGTCATCAAAAGGCACCATATTCTTATTGATGGTGATGTCAGCAAGGCCTAAAGCCTTTTCAGCCAATTTGCCCGTCAGCCCCTTCGACCTTAGGTCGATCAACATGAGATGATTGTCGGTTCCGCCCGAAATCAAATCATAGCCTTTGTTGACAAAGGCCTGCGCCATAACAGCCGCATTCTTCTTCACCTGAAGGACATAGTCCATGTATTCATCACTCAGGGCTTCACCAAAAGCAACGGCCTTAGCAGCAATCACATGTTCTAAAGGTCCACCCTGTGTTCCTGGAAATACGCCCCCATCCAATAATTGGGACATCATTTTCACCTCTCCCTTCATGGTTTTGTGACCCCAGGGATTTTCAAAATCTTCTCCCATCATGATGAGTCCACCACGTGGTCCTCTCAAAGTTTTGTGGGTAGTGGTTGTTACAATATGGCAATGTTCTAAGGGATCGCTGAGTAGTCCTCTTGCTATAAGGCCAGATGGGTGGGAAATATCAGCCAGAAGGATTGCCCCAACTTCATCGGCTACTGCTCTTAAGGTGGCATAGTCCCAGTCACGGCTATAGGCAGAAGCACCGCAAATAATCATTTGAGGTTTTTCTTTCCGTGCAGTGGCTACCACCTTGTCCCAATCGATCAGTCCGGTTTCTTTTTCTACCCCATAAAAGAAAGGTTGGTAGAGTTTTCCCGAAAAGTTAACTGGAGATCCATGTGTTAAATGCCCTCCATGCGATAGGTCGAAACCTAAAATTTTGTCTCCAGGCTTTAAGCAGGCCAACATAACAGCAGCGTTAGCTTGGGCACCTGAGTGGGGTTGCACATTCGCCCAAACCGCTCCAAAAAGTTCCTTTACTCGGTCAATTGCAAGGTTTTCGATTTCATCGACTACTTCACAACCTCCATAATATCTTTTTCCGGGAAGTCCTTCTGCATATTTGTTGGTCAAAACGGAGCCCATGGCTTGAATGACCTGAGTTGAAGCATAGTTTTCTGAGGCAATTAGTTCGAGGCCTTCGGTTTGTCTTTTCTCTTCTCTTGATATCAGATCAAAGACGGTTTGGTCTTGCTGCATTCAATAACGTTTTGCCAAAAATACGCTTTGGTTCAGTAATTACCAATGGCATTAGGTGTGAAGATTTTACAGCGATTAATGAAGGAAAATTAGGCCTGTTTGGAATCAGGCTCAATGCTCAAAACCGACATGATGGTTTCAAAAACCTGTCCTTGCGTAAATGGCTTTCCGATATAGCCATCGAGCTTGTGTGCCTCTACTTTTTCTTTTACCTCATCATAAGCAAAAGTGGTATATGCCAATACCGGAACGGGTGATTCTTTATACTTTTCTGATTCGTGAAGCAGCTTGGTGCCTTTATAGCCATCTATACCCGGCATGTGCAAATCCATTAATACCAGATTGACTTTTTCAGTAGCAAATTTCTGAATCCCCTCTTTGGCCGAAAGTGCTTTAACAGATTTGGCTCCGAACTTTCTAAGGGTTTTCTCGGCTACAATGAGGTTAATGGGATTATCATCGATAATAAGCACTGTAACTTCCGACAGGGCATCGTTGGAAACCGTTTCTTTCTTCTCAACTCCATCAACGAACTCCTCGTCCATTGGCTGGATTTTATTGTCAATCAGAAAATACGATTTAGCACCCATAAATAAGCTACTTGTATATTATTAGTGATTAGGTCAGACGAATGTCACCCTTTTAGCTCACATTTTTTTCGTAGATTCTAAAAAAAATGCTTAAATGTGCGTTTTTCTAGTATTTTTTGACTTTTACCTTTTTCATAATGAGAATTGCTCCCCAACATGAATTTTTTTTAAAAAAAACTCTCTCTTTTGGGTGACCTTTTAATTGCCTAATCACTAAAGAAGTAGAGCATGAGTGTAAACTCGTTGATCTTGCGATTGCGGAACGGTGATCGTACTGCACTTGAGGACATTTATAAGAAGTATAGGGCCAGTTTTTTAAAGTGGATCACCTATACCCACAAGTGTACCGATGACGAGGCTGTTGATATTTTTCAATACTCCATACTCTCCTTCTACGAAAACGTTCTAGAAGAGTCATTTGAAGAAATGAATGAAGCAGGGATTAAGACTTATCTCTACTCTATCGGCAAGAACAAGCTACTCGCAGATACGCGAAAAAATTCAAAGATCTCTTATCAAGAAGAAATTGACGAAGACGAGCTTTTCGAGGCACTGGAAGAAGAAAATCCAGAGAAAGAGGTCAGACTTAATAAAATCAAAAAGCTCGTTTCTGAGCTAGGAGAACCCTGTAGTGAAATATTAAGACTTTTTTATTTCAACAACCTGAGCAACGATGAGATTGCGGAGGTGATGAGATACAAAAATGGAAACACTGTAAAGAATTTAAAATACAAGTGTATCCAGAGAATAAAGAATCAACTATAGGTAGACCCTTATGATGAGCAATTTTGATCTGCTAGACAGATACTTTTCCAATGAGCTTGACAAAAGCGAACTCAAGGCCTTTAATGAAAGGCTAAAGACTGATCCACAATTCAACCATGAATTTCAGGAGATCAAAGAGGTTAAACTTGCCGTCAAATTAGAAGCCCGAAAAAATCTAAAATCCTTAATTACTGACATTGAGGCCTCTCTCAACCAAGAGGAATTGACGACTAACAACAATCAGACTGCTATGAAAAAAATGTTAACCGTGGCTGCCAGCCTGATACTATTGGTATCGGTAAGCTACTTTGTTCTGAACGGGAGCGGGCAACCGTCACCGCAGGACGTATTTACAGAATATTACAAACCTTATAACAACCTCAACGGACAAGTCAGGGGCGAAGCTATAGAAATGGAATCTATAAGTGCTGCTGCTTACAGTGCTTATGATGCCGGTAACTATGCCCTGGCAGTTGAAAGCTTCGAAGCTTTAGTAAAAGTGGAGAAGACTGCTGAAAACTATTTCTATATGGGCATTGCCAATATAGAAATCGGTGATTATAAAACTGCCGTTGAAAACTTAAATACTACGCTGAATAACTTTTCTACTTTCAAAGACCAGTCTAAATGGTATTTGAGTATGGCGCTTTTGGCGGATAAGAAAGAGGAAGAAGCGTTGTCTTCTTTGGTCTCTCTAACTGTGCAAGAAAGTGCATTCAAAAGTAGAAGTCAGAAAGTCCTTTTGGCTCTTGGGTATGAGGCTCTTGAGACAACTGGTTCTGGAACGGCAGATGAAGTCGGTACTGAACCGGATCAAGATGCGCCAGATGGCTCATATGATGGTTTTGTTGATCAAAGACAAACGCAATTTGGTCAAATAACCGATATTAATTCTGGTCGTAGATACCGTTTTAACACGGACGAACCAATAAAGGGTTTACAATCAGGTGACTACGTCTATTATATAGTCCTTAAGGAAGCTAAGGGAAGAAATGGCAAAGGCTTTGCTTTTATTTTAGACAAAATGATGTAGAATTTTTCCACACACATATACACGCGAGAAGAAGGGCTAATTGGCCCTTTTTCTTTTTTTTCCGAGCACCCAAAACGCAATTGCTATCAAGAAGAGGAAGGCAAAAGCACCGGCCCATATAACATAACTATTTATTTTATTTTGAGGATTTAGCTCAGTGTTCTCTCCTAGATGAAGAAAGGCTGCCCAATAATACGGGTGAGCCGAGTACTCATCACTATTGTCTAAGTAATTTAGTTTTGATGACCTTAAAGCCTCATTAATAGGCTGCCCCTCATTAATAAAGCCCTTGTACATGTCCATCATAAGATCAGATGTCACTCGGTCATTTACTTTCCATAAGCTCATCACAATTGACGGAACACCAACTAATGAGAAACCTCTGGCTATACTAAATGTTCCTTCTCCTGTATTCATAACACCCGCTCCACTCTCGCAAGCACTTAGAACTGCCAGACGAGCTCTTAAGCCGGCTAAATAGAGATCATTTGTGTTTAGAATATTCTGATCTCCACCATTAAATACTAGACTCGACTCATATCGCTTATTCTGATCGGATTTGCCATGGACTGCCAAGTGTAGGACATCGTATTCTCGAGCCAAGTTTAAAAAGTCATCCTTCGTTCCTGTCTCACCAATTAGGTAGTTGCCTTTAATCGAGGATTTTAAAAAATTCAACTCTCTCTCCGTGCCTGGTAATGACCCATAGCCTGACCTAATTTTCGAAGAAGTGAATTCTTTATAGCCAATGCCCAATAGCTCTTTTTTAGCATTAGGTTTTGTCAATTCTTCTTTGATTAGTTGCGAGGAAAGGTGATACTGTATACTATAGTCCTTGATTAAGTAGTCCAAACCTTTAAATCCCTGGCCAGCCATTGCTTCTTCTTGCAAGAGTACTTCAAATGGCAATTGTGAGAGAAACTCATCAGGAACTACGATTAGGTGATTTAAGTCTCCTTGTAAACCTTTTAAAACAGGTTCAAGCAAGCTTTGGTATATCAGATAGGAACTGGTAGAAAAAGATTTTAAGCCAGCACTCAAAGAATCAATATTCGGTGCTTTGGAAACACATTCAACAACATTGCCAATGGATTTGAAAATTTCATCCGTAAGCTCAACCTTATGAAATGAAACATTAGACGAAGACTTAGCTAAAACATAGATGTTACGCGAACCATAGAAAAATTCAATGACGACATTCCCAGAGCGGACTTTCAACTCTTCAGCATTAGAGACCCTTGTAACGACACTTGTTTCATCTTGACTATATTTCTCCAATTCGCGATCAATATCATTTTTAATTCCATTACTTTCTGAACGAGCTTCGAGCAACTCTTCATTTAGTCTTATCACCGAGTCGCTGGTCATGGCGTTACCTATCAAGTCGTTGAAGGACGACTCTAGTATCTCAATTCTTCTCTTTGATTCAAAGAAAGACTCCTTGATTTCTTGTGGCAAGATATTGTTGTTGACCAAATCAAACTCTTGAGACTGCTCCAGAAACAATATGGCTTTACTTTGTTTTGCGAATTTCCTTGCCAAATCAAAATAACTACGGTCGCCTGTAATTGAATATAAATCAAAACAGACTTCTAGGCCTGTCTCGTAAAGACTCTTAAAGTTCTCACTCAAGTAAAGCTTCCCTTGAGTTGCCAAAAAACTCTCTCGGTTTTCCATAAGGAGCTCATGAGTTCTTTGAACATATTCCAAAGATCCTGTCAACATTTTTTGAGAACTATCTGATTGAATGCCTACGTTGCGCATCACTCTAGCTTTTTTTCCGAGTGTTCTAAGGTCAGAGTACGAAAATGACGACCCCAAATTATCTCTGTCGGGAAATTGATCAATGCTCTCCTTGTATGAAGCAAGTCCATTTCTTAGCGCAGAATCATACGCAATCAGAGCACTGGACCATTGGCCATTGGCCTGGTAAAAATCCCCAAGGTTCTCATAATTATTGTGAAGGTTGGGGCTTGGTGGTGCAATTAAGTCGGTCATCTCCTTGAGAGATTTGTCCAATAAGTTTTTACCCCGCTTTGTTTGTCCCAAAGTATTATAACACAAGGCCAGATTGATCAAAACCTTCGCCTTAAATTCTAATTGATCCTCTCTATCAAATATACTCGCTGCATCAGTTGGAATACTGGCCGCCTTCTCTAAATAGGACAATGCCGTATTATAGTCCCCTATTTGAATATAGGCCAGCCCAATCAAATTATTAAACGCATAGTATTCCGGCATTTGTTGACGTGGAATACTCTCAACTAAGGGCATTGCTTTAAGGCCTACTTCCAACGCCTTGTCAAAGTCCTTTTTTAAGTAAAGCGTCTTTACCAATTCGTATTGAGCTTCCGCGTAATATCGACTTGATACTTGACTTCTGTTTTCCTTGGCATATTGAACCCCTTGAATTGCATAAGCAAGTGCCAACTCAAAATCTCCTTTCTGCATATAAATCTCTGGGTACCCTTGTAGCAGATTACTGACCCTATTCGGACTACCTTTTCTTGCCTTTTCTAAGAAAACTAGCCTGTCTAAGTACTTTAATAGGGTGTCAGCACTCCCCTCTGAATACTGATAAGCATAGTATTTATACTCCATGATTCGATAGTGTGCAGTAGAATCATATGTACTGGCGTTTTCATAATAGACTTGAGCAGTATCCATATAGGCTCTTGCATCATAGTAATCTCTCAAAATATGATCCGTAGAACCTCGAGTGTAGTACATTTTAGAGATTAAAAAATGGTCTTCAGGTAAATTGTCCTTTGCTAGAACTATGGCCTTATCCATTGTCGCAATAGCATCATCATACCTATTAAGCCTCCTCAATGCCAATGCCTTTTTTTCCATGGCATAGACTACTTCCTCGTAGTTTTGCTGTGCTTCGGCTTCAGCGATAATGGCTTCGAAAGCAGCCAATGCTTCAGGGTATTTTCTTTGACGATAAAGTTGTTGAGCGGCATCCAGAGCCGGAGTGGAATAGGAGTACTTTGATTTTAGCGCAACCTCTTGTGATAGGATAATGCCTTGGGTTGCTATTAACAAGAGTAACGAGGCCATAAAAGTCATGGCCTGGCGGTATATTTTAAACACGTTTACTAGTCGAGGTGAATCTAAATGAAGATACGAACAATCATCCAACATACAAACAACTGTTAGGCACTAACATTTACTCGCATTTCATGTTATTCTCCTATGCATGTAAAGGTGACCACACAAGTCAAACAATCATTAACCCAGGTGAAGGCTGGTTTTAACGAGGACTTGTTTCTCAAATTGAATCCTCCCTTTCCCTCAGTCTCTTTATTGAGGTTTGATGGTTGCCTAAAGGGAGATTTGGTAGAATTATTACTAGACTTTAAAGTAGGCAAGCAAAAGTGGGTCAGTGAAATCACCTTTGACAACGAGACGGCAGAGCGTTTCGAGTTTATCGATGAGGGGATCGTACTACCCTTCCCCTTCCGTTTCTGGAAACATCATCACATCCTGATCGGCAATGCTGAAGGTTGTCAAATTGTGGATAGTATTGAGTATAAGGCCAATAATAAATTGATGACCATGCTACTTTATCCTTTGTTATTTTTGCAGTTCGTTTACCGTAAACCTGTCTATAAGAGGGTTTTCAAATAAAACTAAGGGTATGAATACTCCGTTAGTGTTAATTAGTTGGCTCAACAGCCTTCCAACCAAAATCATTACTATGCGATATACCATACTGACATTCGCGTTACTTTTTACGATCAACAGTTTTGCTCAAAATTCGCTCGGATTCTCCTTTGACGATGGCAAACAATATGTAGAACTCAGCTTTAAAGATGAGAGTAACCTCATCATTGTTCCCATTCTGGTGAATGGCGAGGGACCCTTCAACTTTATTCTCGACACGGGCTCTGAATCGGGTATGATCTTCGATCGGTTTGTCATTGCTGATAATAATCTGGCCAATGCCAGAACCATTCCGATATACGCTGGCAATGGAGACAAAATCACTGACTTGATCGTGGCGAGCAACCTGAGCATTAAGCTCAATGGGGTAAGTGGAAAAGACCAGTCCATGTTGTTACTTGAAGACAGTGGATCAGACATTCGTAATGTGTTGGGGGTTGAGGCACACGGTATTTTAGGCTCGGAACTATTTAATCGTTTTGTAGTTGAGGTAGACTATCAGAATGAAAAGCTTCGCCTTTACGAACCGGATAAGTTCAGGGTGCCTAAAGGCTTTAGAAAAGTGGATGTAGAGATTCGGGATTTTCGTCCCTATATCGAGGCCCAAATCAAGCAAAAGGGTCAAAGAAGAAAAGAAGTCAATTTGCTGATCGATACTGGTGCGAGTAGTGCGCTGTTTTTGGATCAGGAGCGCCATGAAGAGATTGTACTTCCTAAGCATACGGTAGAGCATTCTTTGGGTAGCAGCTTGATTGGCGAACTGGAAGGAAAAGTTGGCAGAGTACAAGGCCTTCGTTTTGGCAGAAAATTCAGATTTTCGAAAGTAGTTACTTCGTTTCCCGAGAATTGGCAGGTAAAGAAAGTTGTAGACGGTATTGAAGGGAATGCCAAGCAAATTAAGCGCTATGGTACCATCGGTTCTGATGTGCTATCTCGTTTCAATATCATTTTTGATTACCTCAACGAGGCGATCTACCTAAAGCGTAACGATAACTATAAGAACTCTTTCAAGTTCAATACTGCAGGCTTCACATTCAATGTATCTGGTGAAGAATTGAATCGATATTTTGTTTCGAAAATCATTCCTGACTCTCCGGCCCAGCAAATGGACATCCAACCGGGTGATGAGATTATTTCTATCGGGGACAAACCTGTATTCTTTTATTCTTTCGCCAGTATGAACAGTCTTTTAAGACAACCTTCCGGAACAGTACTTTCTATCGTTATTAAGAGAGACGGCAACCTGATAGAGAAGAAGTTGGAGCTAAGGGATCTTATCTGATTAAGACACTAAAGACATAAAAAAAGCCCCGACTAGTCGGGGCTTTTTTTATGCTTAAATGATCTCTTATTTAGGATCAAGAATGTTCTTGATTCTTTCTAGTGCATCTTCCAGGTGAATCTTAGACATTCTGTCTGAAGTTCTTGGAATAGCAGCTCTTACTCTTGACTGAAGCGTTTTCAATTCCGCTCTCACTACAGGCCTGATGTCTGATTGACTTGCATCAATACCAGGTCCAAAGAACTGTCTGAAACGTGCTGGTACTGGAGGCATTTCACCAGTCATAAGCAATTCTAAACGCTCAATATGTGCTCTCTGAAGGTTTCTTCTATACGTATCAATCGCTCTTCCTCTAGGAAGCTCTGACCAGATACCGTTTCTTACATCTGAGAAAAGTTCAGTGATGCCGTAAGCATCTGATCCATTCATCGCATCATTTTCGATTACTCGACCAAGCTTCCTCCACTCAAGAAGTGAGTTCATAGTATTTACCTGAAGAGAACGCATGCTTTCAACAGCACCATAATCCTGAAGTCTACCCAGAATTTCCTGGTCCAACATCCACTTAGGTGTATTGAATAGGTTATCAGTGATGAACTTAACGGCTTCTTTCTGCTTCGCCTTAGGTGCGTGAGTGTATACCAAACCATCTTGATCGGCAGTTTTGTAGTTCTCTTTTACACCACCCACATAGCGACCCACATGT
>Ga0207422_1000681_pt1 | contig 95948 bp, 92 predicted proteins | sample MarCyaLeptolynsp_FD_187757 | JGI IMG/M metagenome (GOLD analysis project Ga0207422, IMG submission 187757) | Marine cyanobacterial communities from Panama - species 1 Leptolyngbya sp. (SPAdes) | ecosystem: Environmental > Aquatic > Marine > Unclassified | place: Panama: Panama City | collected...
ATCCCCTTATTAGAATCCCCTTCCCCCCTGAAGCCGAGCGTGCGGCAACCACCTTAAGAGATTTGGGTTTTGGCAAAGTGGTAGATGACTTTGTGGAAACTTTAAACCATGGCGCAGAGAAGGCATCGGCAAAGGCCAGCCCCATCTTTATTGAGGCTATAAGCAATATGAGTTTCCAAGATGTTTATAGTATCTGGCGAGGAGACGATAATGCAGCGACTGAATACTTAAGAGCACAAACTTCCAATCAGTTAAAAGCGGCTTTTAAACCTGAAATAGATCAAGCCCTTCAGCAGGTGGAGATTACCAAATATTGGAATCCAATCGCTACCAATTACAATCGCATTCCTTTTGTTACGCCCGTTAATCCTGATCTTAGTGACTACGTTTTGGAAGAGACCCTAGATGGGCTATTTATCCTTCTAGCCGAAGAGGAAGCAAAGATCCGTCAAGATCCTGCCGCCAGGGTGACCAGTATCCTCAAAAGGGTGTTTGGCTGGGAGTCTTAGTTCGTATCCTTTCGGAAGATGCGTTTCCACCAAGGCAAGTCTTGGCTATTGCGTTTCATAGCCTCCTTCTCTGCGGGACTCTCATCTTCATCCGAGCCTAATAGAATTCGTAACTTCTCGATCAAATTGGGATCTTTAAGATCCGGACAATCCAAATTGGCCAAATCCTCCTCGCTCAATTCTGGCCAATCCGGACGATTTTGTGCATTCCCAAAGGCCTTAAGATAATTTCCAAAAACCGGTAATGCCATAGTAGAACCGCTACCCAATGCTCCAGTTCTAAATCGGATTAGCGGATTTACCCCACCCATCCAAGTCACCGAAACTAAATCTGGGGCATAAGCGACCAACCAAGCATCGGAATAATTTTGGGAGGTTCCGGTTTTCGCCGCCCAAGGAAAATCCGCTCCATAAGGTCCAACAAGTCGCCGAGCTGTGCCCTCTGCGGTAACGCCCTGCAGCATACTATTCACCAAACGGGCCGTTTCAGCCGTAATAATTCGTTTGGCCCGAGTTTGCTCGTGATGATACAATAATTCACCATTTGGACCTTCGATCCTTTCTATGAAGTAAGGGCTTACTTGCTCACCTTGGTTGGCAAAGCAGGCATAAGCGGCAGCCAAATTCAATGGACTAACTGAGGAACTACCCAGTGAGGCCGTCGGTCCTTCGGTCCATGAGCCGTCTATCCCTAATTTGGCGACTAAATTTCTTAAGCTCGCCCCGCCGATTTCCATATACCATGCTACGGTCGCAGTATTAATGGATTTCTTTAAGATGGCCGCCATACTGTAGGCCCCCTCATATTTATCATCGTAATTACGCGGCTGCCAATTATCATACTGCTCATAAGTTATGCGTTCGGCCGATTGATAATCGCAGGGACTATAACCTGCTTCCAAAGCAGCCGCTATCACGAAAGGCTTCACAGTTGAGGCCATGCTATGACCAGAAGCCGCCGCATCGAAAGGCAAATAATTATGATCTGGTCCACCAATCCAAGCCTCGACCGCTCCATTTTGAGGGTTTAATAAAACCGAAGCCCCACGCAACAGTTTCAAATAGTGGGTAAGAGAGTCCAAGGCCGAATATTCTGCAACCCGGGGTCCATCGGGATGATAAAGTTCCATGGACCTACTTTCACCTAGCTTAGCCATAATCTGGTCATCGGATAAACCTTGACTAGCTAAATATTGATAGTGCGGTAATCTTTGCACCTGACGATCGAAAAAACTCGGCTGGGACTCCCAAGGCTCCTTATTCTTCCAATGCTGCTCAAAGTATCTTTGCCACTGTCTCAAGTGATTCTGAAAAGCATTTTCCAAGGCTGCTTGCTTAGAAAAGTCTAAACTGGTATAAATCTTAAGACCATCGTTTCGGTAATCCCAGGGCTCACCATTTTCCTTAAGTTTCCCACTTAAAACTTTGTCAATTTGCCGCTGGACCTGCGCCACGAAATAAGGTGCAGGTCCTTGTTGCGCCAAATTTTGATACGCTATCACTAGTGGCAATCCTCTTAAGGAGTCCAATTCCTCTTGACTCAGAAAATCATTGCGAAACATTTGATAAAAAACCAAATTACGTCTTCGCTGGGAGCGCTCGGGATTGAGCCTTGGATTAAAAGAGGTATTGGCCTGTAAAAGACCCACCAAAACTGCGCCTTCTTCCAAGTTTAACTGCGCAGGCTCCTTACTAAAGAAGCGCCTGCTTCCAGCCGAAATACCGTAGGTATTCTCGGAAAAGCTCACGGTATTAAAATACAATTCCAGAATCTGAGTCTTGCTAAATACAGCTTCCAGCCTTCGCGCCAATATTATTTCACGGACCTTATTAACTGGCATCGTGAGCTTGCCATAGTCTGGTCTGCCATAGAGGTTTTTAACTAATTGCTGAGTAAGTGTACTCCCCCCACCGGCCGATCGATCCCCCATTAAAATGGTCTTAATCAGCACTCGTACTAAGCTCCTTGGGTCGACCCCATCATGCTCAAAGAATCGTTCATCTTCCGTGGCGACCAGCGCTTGAACCAAATGTTCCGGAAGGTCCTGAAAAGATATTGGATCGCGATTTACGGAGTAAAAGGAACCAATTAACTCCCCTTCTTGAGCATAGACTAGACTAACTTTCGCCTGCTTCAGGGAACTAAGTTCCGTCGCCGAAGGCAAGGGTCCCCAAAAGCCCAAGTAAACAAAGAGAACAAACAGGGATGCGCTTAATACCCCTAATAGGGACAAACGCCACAGCCAGATCCAGGATTTTCTAAAAAGACTGCGCTTCTTTTTAGGGGCGGATTTCTTTAGTCGGGATCTTTTCTTCTTGGCCAAAGGCTAGCTTTAGATACGCTTCATTTGCTGCTTGAGCATTTTCACCTGATCATTTAACATGCCACGCTCATCAAGCTTCTTAACGTCTGTAAGTAAAACCTGGGCCTCCCTTTTGCGTCGTTTTGCCAAGGCAATCCCAGCTAATTGCAATTTAGCCATGGCTTGATCGTGTTTCTGACGTAAACCAGTTTTTAAGGCTTTTCGTAAAAATGATTCTGCCTTACCGATTCCGCTTTGAGATTGAACCATGCCCTGCAACATATAGTAATAGGCCAGCTGTCCTTTAATCAGAGATTGCTCCGGATTTTTTATGCGATCTAAGGCTCTTTGCGCCTTATCCATTTCATTCTTGCGGAGAAACCAAAATGCCTGAAGAATGCGCTCATTACGGAAGTAAGTAAAAATCACCACCGCCGCTAATAATAACCACATTATCCCATTACCAATCTCAAGCTCGACAAATTGCCAAACGGATAAACCGAAGAGAATGGCGGTTAAACCAAGACGAATATATTTACTGAACATTTACATCAATTTTGGGCCGCAAAAATAACCCATTTCAAGAAATAGAGAGCACTATATCTTAGCAACTAGCTTAACATTTAGCAAGCGCGGAGTCAGGAAGTTTGGCACCGCGTACTCGCGAGCCGTACTTATGTCTTTAACCCATAAATAGGAAATGGTATTGGTGATATCCAAAAGATTAAAGACCTCTACTCCTACCCAGAGGCTCCGGAAGTTATTGAGGAATTTCCAATCATATTCGCGGGATTCACTCTTCAACACCTTTGAGAAGCCTATATCAACCCGGCGATAATCTGGTAAGCGGAAAACCCGCTCTTCTGCCGTGGCCTGGGGTGGACCAAAAGGTAGGCCGGTGCCATAGGCAAGGGTTAAACTCACTCTAAAGCTGGGATCATTGGGGAGATAATCTTGAAAGAATATCTTGAAATTAACCCTTTGATCCGTTGGCCGAGGTAGGAAACCGGCGCCATCACCTTCAATATCCTCGCGAATGGTCATCACCGACATAGAAGCCCAGGATTCAATACCTGGTACGAATTCACCATTGATGCGGTAATCAATCCCAGTGGCAAAACCCCGAGCATTATTTTCGGCGCGATAACGAATCCTTACATTATCCATATCGTAAGGAATGAGGCTGGCAAAGTCTTTATAATAAACCTCCGTCACCATTTTGAAAGGACGATTCCAAATCTTTAATTGATAATCGTGACCCAAAACCAGATGAATGGAGCGTTGCGCACGGATTTCCTCATTTAATCCTCCTTCCAGATTACGCATTTCGCGATAAAATGGTGGTTGATAATAAAAGCCAGCTGCTAGCCGGAAAACCATGTCAGACTCCCAATTAGGACGATAACTTACGCTTGCCCTTGGGCTGATGACATTTTGATTGTTGAAGGTCCAATAATGGCTTCTCAATCCCACATTATAGAAGAGATCGCCTGCTGAATCAAGTGGAATTAGTTCACTGCGCTCTGCATAAGCAGTTAATCGCATGCTATTCACCTGCACCCGGCTAGCAAAGCTCTCAAAGAGTTCCAATTCATCTTCCGTAAGGATAGAGGTATATACATTACCTCCGCGAGGGTTTCCATTCGGGTCAACGCTGGTAACAATTAAAGAATCGTAATTAAATCCCGATCCGTTTGGTACGTTGAATCCTGCCGAATCAATACGCTCCCATTCTTTGTAGCGATCGATAATATCTTCCATTTGAACTTTGGCGCCCCAACGCCAGGTCACATTATCCTTATCCAGGATACCATTATGTGAAACGTTTGCCACTATCGCATCTAAGAAGTTCCGTGCATAATTCTGGAAAGCGCCAATGCTTCGAGTAAAGCTAATCTCACCAAACTGATCACTACCGAGATTGGTATTCAATTCGCCTAAGCGATAAGCACCGATTACGTCAAAATACTCCTGCTCTGTGGTTTGAAATACCGAAGACTGAAAGTTTAATTGCAAATCCTTGCGGGGACGATACTTCGCTCCCACCGCCGCAAAACGAGTGGTGAAATCGTAATCCTCCCGACCATCAAAAAATACATTGAGTCGTAGACTTTCCTGGATGGTGCCAAAATCCGTTGTACGGGTTTCAGGGATAACCTGATAGAGGTTTCGCGAATAGTTGCCTAGGAAATTCAATTCCCATTCATCGCTTAGGTCATAGGATAGGTAAGCCTGTACGTCCGTGAATTGCGGCTGAAAATCAGCCTCTGTATCCAAGGAGCCTAACAGCAATTGATTGGTACGATAGCGAGCCCCCACCAAAACAGAAAGACGATCCTTGGCCATCCGGTCCTCATAGACTAAGTTCCCTCCTAGCAAACTGCCTTCTAGGTTCAGGCCAAATTTTTGGGGCCGACGATAAGTGATATCCAAAACCGAAGCCATCTTATCTCCATAGCGCGCCTCAAATCCACCCGCCGAAAAGCGCACATTGGACACCATAGAAGAGTTGATAAAGCTCATCCCCTCTTGTTGACCATTTCGCACTAAAAAGGGTCGATATACTTCAATACCATTTACATAAACCAAATTCTCATCGAAGTTTCCACCACGCACCGAATATTGAGATGACAATTCACTGTAGGAACTTACTCCGGCTAAGGTTTTAATAATTCCTTCTACCCCTGAGTTGGGTCCCACAAATGATTCAATCGACTTTGTTGAAACTTCAATCTGACCATCGAAGCGACTTTTCTTATCAACCAATTCCACCTCTCCGAGGTAATTGGTCATTAACACCAAGGTGCGATTCAGTTCTTTACGTTCATTCTTTTTTAGGCCGATATAGGCTGTATCTGGTTCATAACCATAGTTAAAGAAATAAACGAGCATTCTTTTTCCTGGTAATAGATCCAGTTCGAAATTACCCTCTTCATCACTTAGGGTATAATAATCACCGACACCAACCTGCGCGCCATCAATGGGCCGACCTTCCTCATCAGTTATTTGCCCATAAATTTGGGTTTGAGCCAGGCTACTAAGTGAAAAAAGAGATAGGCACAAGGCCGTAAGGACTAAGCGCATTGAAGCTTAATTTTTCTTGAAAGATTGAAACAAACGTTGCCAAGCAAAAGGATTACTAAGAGCACCAAGAATAGCGGTTGCACCATTGTCGAAACCCTGATAGCGTCCGTGATCATAGATGCTTTGATTTTGCATCATGATTGCCAAATCTTTAGCCTCCTCAGGATCTAGATTCATCGCAGCTGCCCTATCCTGGAGTGCCTGAATGGCCAAATTTCGCATGGCAATATCATTCTGGGTGGTCGGAATATTTGTTGCTAAAAAGGCTTCTTTAAAACGATCGGGCGTAGGCCAGGGATATAAGGTCACCTCCTGCAAAAGTTGCGTATCCCGCTTCATTTTAATTCTCGCCAGATAGGCTGTTTTATTCAGGGTATCAGGAATATATAAGACTTCTTCCTGAAAGCCAATACAGCTGAATCGAATGGTATCTTCAGTTTTCGCTGCGAAGGAAAAAAATCCGTCCGCATCGGTCATAGTACCTCTCGTTCCCTGTCCCACATAAACATGAGCAAAAGGAATAGGTCTTGGAATACTATCCGCGCTTAAAACTAAACCACTTATTTGCACCGCTTTTTGCTCCTGAGCCTGAAGGCCAAAGAGGGCAAAGAAACTGATGAATAGAATATAGTAATAACGCATACGGATGTCTAACGAAGAATGTGCGAAAATAGCATCTAAGGATTTAAAAGTTCCCATTTTTTAGTTCGCACATTGCCTTTTGCATCTTTAACCACCAACTTTAACACAAACTTAGAACCCTCAAGTTCAGGCCAATGTTTAGTTTTTATCAGAATACGACTGGTTTTAGCGTCATAATATACCGGTATCCATTCATCATTAACGAAAGCCGAATAATCATCAACACCGCTCCAGGTATCACTAACTCTTAGACTCAGCGTTTCAGGAAGGTTTCCTCCCGGTTTGAAATTTATCGCTTTGATGCTGGGAGAGGTGGTATCAGCTAAAATTGTGAAGGCACCAAGTTGACGAGTCCGACATTTCACCCAACCATCCTTATAGGTGCCGCCTTCGTAATCCACGTATTTCCCCTCTTTATAGCTCGCGATAAACAGTTTTTGCGGGTTGACACCCTTAGGTAGATGTTGCACCCTTAAGCTCAAATCATAATAGCGATGCACCGGCACGGATAAAGAGCTAAACTGAAAGAGGGGACTGAAGGTCTTGGGGATGTCGGTACTGCTAATCTCTAAGACAAAATCGCGATAAAAAGTTCCTGACTTAAATCCGAGTTCATAATTAGGTCCTTGGATTAAATCCGCTTTTTCATGTTCGATCCAAACCCCTTCTTCCACCGGACCAGATTCAGCCGGTCTTTCGGGATTAGGGCCTTCCAGAAGTACTTCCTCATTAGCCGCTGTATAGTGAAGCTCAAATTCCAAAGTGGAAACATTACCTGCCACATCAAGTACCTCAATTCGAATCGGCACCACCGTATCTTGAGCAAAGCGAATATGTCCGGCCTGGGCCTTCCTCGGATAGGCAGAAAGCGCATTTCCTGGTTCCAGATAAAGACGATGAGAACTTCGGTTGCAACAGGCCTTGAGCCCATAGTCGATATGTGCATTTATGTAACGAGTTTCCGCAAAAGCAAAAGTTTCCATTTTAAATTCATGCTCTAAGTCTCCACCAACGAATAACCTTAGACCATAGACCCCGTTCTTATTATTTGCTCCATCTTGCTTATCGATGCTGTAAAGACCAAATGAAATTGGACCCTTGGCCTCAACTACTCCGCTTCCCGCTAGGCCATATTTCCCTTTGCCAATTGCAATACTGCGGTATTCTTTTTGGCCAAGCGGTTGATTTTGGCCCTGGAAATAATAAACTTGTAAGGGACCTATCTCGGGTGCTCGGGTGTCGGCAATGTCAAAGCCAAAAAGTAGAGGGTTGATGATTTTCTCGGTTCGGGTATCGCGAACTTCGAAATGCAAATGTGGTCCACCGCTCCCTCCGCTATTACCTGCTTTGGCAATAGTTTCACCTTGAGCGTAGTTGAACTTGCCTGCTGGAGGAAATAAATCCACGGAATTTTTTTTCAAGCGCTTCATTTCGGAAACCACCCAGGCCTCGATTTCGGGATTAAATTCATGAAGATGGGCATATACTGTAGTAAAGCCATTAGGATGCCGCAGATACAAGGCCCGCCCAAATCCATAGGGTGAAACTTTAACTCGCACGATAGTCCCTTCCGCGGCAGCCAAGACCGATTGTCCAATTCGACCCTGGGTTTTAATATCTAAACCCGAATGGAAATGATTCCCTCGTAACTCACCAAAGGTACCTGAGCTGATGAGAGGTATGGCGAGAGGGCTTTGAAAGTAGTCTTGAGGGTATTTATTCTGAGCCTGGACTATCGAGCCGAAAAAAATTAAAGTTATGAATACTAGATATCTGCGCATGAGGTGAAATATACTTCAAATTCGAGGCCAGCTTTAAACTGAGGCCAGGATTTTTTCCACCAAGAATTTTGTTTGCATTCCCAATTTGCCTTGCTACCTTTGACCATTGGAGCTTTTCGTCCAGCATGAATGGAATTGATACTAAAATCAAGGAACTAGAAAACCTAATCAACCATCTGATTAGCGAGCACACGGTTTTACAAAAGCAGAATACGCAATTGGAAGCCGAGGTCCTGAATCTTAAACAGCAATTGCAAACAAGCACGGAGGAAAACCACAATTTAGGAACTCAATTAGAGCGCTTACGTCTAGCCAGAGGTCTGGCCGGTGATCCGGAGGAGGCCAAGGCGGCTAAAGCAAAATTGGGTTCTTTAATGCGGGAAATCGATCGCTGTATTGCATTGTTAAATGAGTGATTTTCCGGAAGCTTGAGAAATGTCAGACTTACTGAAAATAAAAGTATCCCTAGCTGATCGAGTGTATCCTCTAACCATTCGTCGTGATGAAGAGGAAAACATTCGTAAAGCCGCCAAAAGCATTGAAGCCATCCTCAAAAAATATGAAGATGGTTACGCCGTTAGAGATAAACAGGACCTTTTAGCCATGTGTGCCTTACAATTGGCTTCTCGTTTAGAGAAGGTACAAGGAGAGCGCATGATAAATGGCGATGAAGTAAGCTCGAAGATTGAAAAGCTATCGGAGAAGATCCAACAAGCTATGCAATAGAGCAACGTTCTTTAATAGTATTTTTCCCGCATCCTTTCTGTATTTGCTAAACTCAACACTAACACTATAGGAGTTTAGTTCGGGTTTTCTAGACCATGCCTCCTTGTTAGTGGAAGGTCGAAATTGCCCGGTGAACTCCAATCCTGTCTAAACGGAGTTTAGACGAAACAGCTAAAGGGTGCGGGTTTTTTTTGAACCAATTATAAACATGGAAACAACAACCATCATTATCATCATGGCCGCTTTAGTAGTAGGTTTTGGCCTCGCCATGATTCTAAATATGCTTATCCTCAAGAAGAAGGGTAAGTCGATTTTAGCCGAAGCCCATAAAGAAGCCGAAGCGACCAAAAAGGAAAAAATCCTTCAAGCCAAAGAAAAATTCCTTGAGCTTAAGGCCGAACATGAAAAGGTGATCAATAAGCGGGAACAGAAGTTTAACGACCGCATGAACGGCCTCAAAGAAAAGGAGCAGAGAGCCAGGGAACACGCGGAAAACAATAAAAAGAATTACAAGGAAAATCAGCGCCTGCGAGAGGAGTTGAGCAAAAAGCAAGAAGCAGTTGATGCGCGCGGCAAGGAATTAGAAAAGGTGCATCGTAAGCAGGTTGAGCAGTTGGAAGTAATTTCTGGTCTAAGCCCAGAAGAAGCCAAAAATCAACTTTTAGAAGCTTTGAAAGAAGAAGCCAAGACCGATGCCGCAGCTTTTATCCAAACCACTATGGAAGAGGCCCAACTTACCGCTAATCAGGAAGCTCGTAAGGTGGTAATTCAAACTATCCAGCGCGTGGCCACTGAACAGGCGGTAGAGAACTCTGTATCAGTTTTTAATATTGAAAATGATGACGTAAAGGGTCGAATCATTGGCCGCGAAGGACGAAATATTCGCGCCTTGGAAGCAGCAACAGGCGTGGAAATTATTGTTGATGATACCCCAGAGGCAATTATCCTGAGTTGCTTTGATCCGGTTCGACGTGAAATTGCTCGCCTTTCACTGCATAAATTAGTTTCGGATGGCCGTATTCACCCCTCAAGGATTGAGGAGGTTTGCAATAAGACTCGCAAGCAAATTGAAGAAGAAATCTTTGAAGTAGGTAAAAGGACTACTATCGATTTGGGCATCCATGGATTACACCCTGAATTAGTGCGTATGGTGGGCCGAATGAAATACCGCTCTTCCTATGGACAGAATCTACTTCAGCATAGTCGTGAAGTAGCAAATCTCTGTGGGATTATGGCATCGGAATTAGGCCTAAACCCCAAGCTTGCAAAGCGGGCTGGGCTATTGCATGATATCGGCAAAGTTCCTTCGGAAGAGAGCGAATTGCCGCATGCCATTTTAGGTATGAAGATGGCGGAAAAATTTGGCGAAAAACCAGAGGTCTGCAATGCTATTGGAGCTCACCACGACGAGATTGAAATGACCAGTCTTATCTCCCCTATCATCCAGGTTTGTGATGGTATCTCAGGGGCACGACCCGGAGCACGTCGCCAAGTGGCCGAAAGCTATATGCAACGCCTTAAAGATTTAGAGCAATTAGCCCTTTCGCAAAATGGAGTAATCCAAGCTTATGCCGTACAAGCGGGACGCGAATTACGGGTTATTGTAGACTGTGAGAAGGTAAGCGATGCCGATGCAGCAAAAATTAGTTTTGATATTAGCCAAAAGATTCAAAATGAAATGACCTATCCTGGTCAGGTCAAAATCACTGTAATCCGCGAAACTAGAGCCGTTAACGTAGCGCGCTAAAAATTTTTAAGGCCTGCGCAATCATCTCTTTAACCGTTTGATCCGGTTGAGAGCTGAATTGATGGGCCTTGCGGTTAGCTAGAATGGCCGACAAGGAAAGGCATTCCATGCCTAAGAGTTTTCCCAAAGCATAGATTCCGGCTGTCTCCATCTCTAAATTAGTGATGGGGTGATTGTTCACCGACTGAGCAGCTAATAGGTCTAACCAGTTTTCGTTTCTTGCGGGCAAAGGGAGGTTTCTTCCTTGTGGACCATAGAAACCATTGGCAGTAACGGTAATCCCGCTATGACTGGCCATCGACTTAAATGCCTGAACCATTCCTTGATCAGCGAGGGCAAAGTAGGGTTTAGGTAAGTCATCAATACCCTTTAAGGTTCGAAAATCATTCCACTGGTAGAAATACATCAGGTAATCAAAACCTAAGGCTCCTTCGGAAAGCAGAATACTATCGATAGGAATATCTTCCCTTAAAGTTCCTGAAGTCCCTAAACGCAAAACCTTTAATGGTGGCCGAGGTACATCTAAGATTTGGCGTTTTTCCAAATCCCATTGATAAGCCAGGTGCAATTCATTAAGTACAACGTCAATATTATCGGTGCCAATGCCAGTGGAAATCACCATTATCTCTTCTCCATTGACCCTTCCCTTCAGGCTGCGAAATTCCCGATACTGTCGATCAAAATCGACTTTTTCAAAATGTGGAAGAAACCAATCAATCCGACCCTGATCTCCAACGGTGATAAGCTTTTGCGGCACCTCGCCCTGACGGAGATGCAAATGATAAACACTATTATCAGGGTTTAAAATGATTTCGGATGCCGGCATAATTGCTAAGTAGTTGGATTAGGTTAAATTTGGCGCGAATTTAAGTTCCTGTTATGTCTGAATCATTCAAGATTTTAGTGCCCATTGGATTCTCTGAGCAATCCTTAATGGCACTAAACCAAGCCTCGATTTTTGCCAAAGCTATTGAAAACGCCAGTATCACTTTGCTATCCGTAATTGAAGAAGGTGGATTTTTCACAAAAATGTTTGGCCCTACTATCAATTCCGAGCAAATGCATGCTCAAGTGGGGGAAAAATTGAAAAACCTCGCTCAGTCCTTTAGCGCTGAGCATAACATCCCCACCAGTACCATGGTAGCCGAGGGATTAGTTTATGAAGAAATCTCCAGGGTAAGCAGTTTAATTGAAGCTAACCTGGTAGTAATGGGTACCAACGGAAAGCCGCAAAACTTCCGGAAGCGCTTCATTGGCTCTAATGCTTACAGAACTGCAACTTTGGTGAAACCTCCGGTAGTAACGGTAAAAGGTGCACGAGATATTAAGAAAATCGACACCATTATTTTCCCATTGTTAATGGACCGACACAGCAAAGAGAAGGTAGGTCCTACCCTGGAATATGCCCGTCTGTTTAATGCCAAAGTTAAAGTGGTAGCGGTGAAGGAATCTGAAGATCAAGCGAAGATCTTACGTGGACACATCCATCAAGTAGAGAGCTTTATCCGCGATCATGGGGTTGAAGTTAGCCATGAAATAATTGAGAGTGGTAAACGTCGTGGCGTAGTACGCGAAATTCTCAATAATGCTTATGAGTCCGATGGTGACTTAGTGATTATCACCGAAGATGCGGGTGGCAGTGATATTTCTGATTACATCCTCGGAAATGAATTACAAGCGGTTATTTATCACAGTGAAATTCCCGTAATGTCCATTACTCCAAAAGCGGTGAAATACGAACAAATGTGGGACTCTTTCTAGTCCAAACTCATTAAATATTAGCCGTCTCAAATCATCTTTGAGACGGCTTTTTTATTCGTTGAAAACTAGCTTAAAATCATTTGGTAAAAAACACACGAACTCTAAGGGGATATTGCGGTTAGCTTAATATGTACCACCTTTACAACGAACAATGGATTGATGCACCGATAGAAAAGGCTTGGGAATTCTTCTCTGATCCGAAAAATCTATTGCGCATCACGCCAAAGAAAATGAACATGCAGATATTGGAGGCTCCGGATCGCCCTATGCATCCAGGGATGATTTTGCGATACAAGGTTTCTCCCTTATTTGGTATCTCTATGCAGTGGACTTCAGCCATATTAGTGGTAAAAGAAGGGGAGTATTTTTTAGATGAAATGCTAGAAGGCCCATTTAAGGTTTGGCATCATATGCACCGCTTTGAAAAAAAGGAAGGTGGCACCCTTATCATAGACGACCTTCATTACAAAATACCTCTGGAGCCATTGAGTAAGATTTTCCATTCTGCTCTGGTAGGACGCGAGCTAAAACATATGTTTGAACATCGCGAGAATGTAATAAAGGATCTACTTTAAAGAATGGGTATTCTTTTCGGCATAGACTACGGTAGTAAGCTGTCTGGCAACACGGTTATTTCCATTTTTCAGGAGAATCACATCTTCTTTATGGATGTGGATGCCAAAGTTGATGCTGACCAGTTTATTCAAAAGGCCGTAGCTCATTTCCAACCGGAATTGGTTTTTATTGATGCGCCCTTAAGTTTACCTGGGGTGTATAAAAACCTCCATGACTTTTCTGATTATCACTTCCGCAAGGCCGATCGGGAAACGAAAGCAATGTCTCCCATGTTTTTAGGAGGACTTGCGGCCAGGGCCATGGAGCTCAAGGATAAGTTGGAAAACTTGGGCATTGAAGTAAAAGAGACGTATCCCCGGCTAATGGCCAATCGATTTGATCTCAAAAAATTGGGATATAAAACTAATCGCAATGCGCTCAAAGAATGTGCTTTACAGGTCAAATCCTGCTTAAAGGAGCCTTTGCGTTTTACGAGCAGCGATGTTAGAACTTGGCATCATCTAGATGCCCTATTGGCGCTAATGAGTGCTATGTCCTATAAATGCGGTGACTTCACCACCTACGGTGATCCTGAGGAAGGTATGATATACGTTTGATGTCTGGTCTGAACATCTTATGGCTCAAACGAGATTTAAGGTGGCAAGATAATGACCCCTTGGCCGCTGCCTTTGCTGATGGCGCCCCCCTTCTAGCCCTATATTGTTTTGAACCTTGCTTGGAAAATCATGCTGATTTTTCGCTTCGCCACCGCAAAATGCAGGAGCAGGCCCTCTTGGGTTTGCAGGAAGAATTAGGAGGCTTGGCCAAGCACCTACTCATAAGCGCGGGAAATGCCGATGAAGTGCTAGCTGAACTAGCAAAACTCTTGCGCATTGAAAAGATTTTCGCCCATCGTGAACATGGCATAAAAGCTAGTTACGATCGGGACAAAAGGGTTCAGGCACTTTGCAAGTCTCATCGTATAGATTTTCAAGAATTTGATCATAATGGCGTCCAACGTGGAAGGAAAAATCGTCTGCAATGGGATGAGAACTGGCGAAAGTATATGCAAAGCCCTACCGAGAGTCCCAATTTGTTGGATTGGCCACAATTGAATCAAAACCATTGGTCCAAGCTGAAAGAGTTTAAGTTTAAAGTCGGACTCCATAAGCTAGGCATTCAGCAATCGAGTCGCGGTCTTAATCGAAAGAACTCACTTAGTCGACTAGGTCTTTTTCTGGACCGAGAAGCCGATGCTTACCAAAAGTACATTGGTGAACCGCTGCTGAGTCAAGAGCATTGTTCCCGTCTTTCTGTGGCATTGGCATGGGGAACACTTAGCTTACGCGAGGTGTATCAAGCCAGCCTTAACAAACTTGAAAAAGCTAATCGCAAGAGCGATTTGCGGGCCTTTATCTCGCGCTTGCACTGGCATTCGCATTTCATTCAAAAGTTCGAAATGGAAATGCGGATGGAATTTGAAAATATTAATCGAGGTTACAATGCTATACGCCAGGAGGGAAATGAGGAGTTCTTAGCATTGTGGAAAGCAGGTCTAACGGGAATCCCGCTTGTTGACGCCTGCATGCGGTCCGTAAAAAGCACGGGCTACCTCAATTTTAGAATGCGTGCCATGGTAGTTAGTTTCTGGAGCCATATTCTTTGGCAACCCTGGCAAATGGCGGTCCACCATTTAGCCCAATGTTTTTCAGACTACATACCGGGAATTCATTATCCGCAATTTCAAATGCAAAGCTCGGTGACAGGTATAAATACCATTCGGGTTTATAATCCTTTGAAGCAAGCTTTGGAAAAAGACTCGGAGGCAGCCTTCATCAGTAAATGGATACCGGAACTCGCCCATTTACCCATCCCCTTCCGCTTAGAACCCTGGAAATTAAGTCCCATGGAACAAAACTTCTATGGCTTCCAATTAGACCGGGATTACCCCAGGCCTATGGTAGATGTCCTGCAAGCCGCTAATTTTGCTCGAGAAGAATTGTGGAAGATGAAACAAGATCCTTTGGTTCGTGTTGAATCACAAAGAATCCTAAAAATGCATACCGCTTCCAATCGAAATATTCAGAATCGGACGCAGAAAATCATCAGCCGAAAGGCTAGCGATACATGAAAGAAAAGAAGGACCAAGAATTTGTAAACCCTATTGACCCAGAGAAGATTACGGAAAATCCTTCTACCCTTCCCTATGCGCATACGGTAGGTGGAGCCGTGATTAAACCTACCAAACAGGGGGTGATTCGCAGCCGCGCTCTTAATGCCATGGAGGAGCAAACGGATATGCAACTTGCTCAAATAAAGGAGCAAATTGACTTGCTGGCGCGGCAAGCCAAAGAAATTCAAGATCGCAAAGACCTAGCAGCGCGCATTTATGAGGCGCGCATTCAGTTTAAACCAGAGATAAATCATATTTATCATCTGTATCTAGACGCAGATGACCGACATGTCTTATCCATGATAGGCCCCGATGAATGGGCCAAACCCAAGTTTAAAGACTTTCTATATAGTGTAAAACTATTGGCGGATCATACCTGGGAGATCGTCGCTAAGTCTTGACCTTATACCAAATCCGGCCAGAATCTTGTTAAAGTCTGGTTCTTGTGGAGGCGCCAAGGTCTTAATCAAATTTTAAGGATTGCTTTTCAGAGATAAAATGGCAAATCTGGACTATAGCTCATCCACCAGTCTAAAGCCCTCACTGTGAACGTTGATGATGGCGACCTTGGGATCCTCTTTTAGGTACTTTCTCACTTTTGCCAAGTATACGTCCATACTACGGCCGGTAAAGTAATTATCGTCCTTCCAAATTTTATTAAGAGCGGTAGAGCGTTTCACTAAGTTATTCTTATTCTCGGCTAAAAGCTTTAACAAAGCACCTTCCTTAGGACTTAATTTACGCTCCTCCTTACCGATCTTGAGTACGCGCATTTCGGAGTCATATTCGTAGCGGCCTATTTTGAAATGAATTTCTTGCTCCTCTTCGCCAAACTTTCGATTTAAGAGGGCCTTAATCTTGTACAGCAATACCTCCGAATCGAAAGGCTTAGTAAGATAGTCGTCGGCCCCCAATTGAAAACCTTTGAGCATATCTTCCTTCATGGATTTAGCGGTTAAAAAGATGAGCGGAATATCCGTATCTATCTTGCGAATATCTCCTGCCAGAGTGAAGCCATCTTTTAAGGGCATCATTACATCTAGAATGCAGAGATCCAATTCATCGGTGGATTTAAATAAGCGTAGGGCCTCTTGACCGTCAGTGGCAAGAACCACTTCGAAATCGTTGAGTTCGAGGTAGTCCCTTAATACGGCACCGAAATTAGGATCATCTTCTGCTAGGAGTACTTTGGTTGTTTTGCTCATCTTTATGTATTTATGGGCAGGTAGATATAAAACTTACTCCCCTTACCCTTTTCGCTTTCTACTTCAATACGGCCTCCATGGGATTCGACTATTCCTTTGGCATAGCTCAAACCTAATCCGTGGCCCTTTATGTTGTGCAAGTCACCGGCGCTAACCCGGTAAAATCTATCAAAAATGTGCTTCTGCTCGTCCTTCGTCATTCCCATACCTTTATCGCTAATCATCAGGATAAAATGATTCTGGGTACTCTCGGTCACCACCTTAATTTCTGGCGTACCTACCGAGTATTTCATGGCATTGTCCAAGATGTTTATAATGGTATTGGAAAGATGGTTAACGTCGACTTTCATCTCTCTAGCCTGTTCATTGAAAAATTTCTGGAGTCTGCCTCCTTTACTTTCCAATTGCAAACTGATGTGATCCAAGCAGGCCTGGACCAGCTCAATGACGTCTGCCTTGCGGAATTCCAAGTCTAATTCCTGCTTGTCCAATAGGGCCATACGCAGCACGCTCTCCACCTGAAGATTCATTCTTTGGTTCTCCTGCTTAATCATGTTGCTGTAGTGCTCTACTCTTTGACTATCACCTCTAACCTTCGGATTGCGCAGCGCATCAATCGCCAAATTGATGGTGGCGATCGGAGTTTTGAACTCATGCGTCATATTATTGATGAAATCTGTTTTTATATCACTGATCCGTTTTTGACGCAGAGAGAAACTTAAGGTCCGATAAAAGGTATACACGATAGCCACTGTAAACAATAAGGATACCAAAACCATCACCCAGAGTGATTGGAAGATATATTTAGTCTTAGAGGGAAAGGACAGGGAAAGGACCTCACTGGTTAAAATATCATTGGGGAAAAGGGTGGCTGTGTGCTGATTATGATTGGGATCCCAACGACGTGAACTTAGGATTATCTCCTTGTCGTTGGCCACCGCATACTCAAAAGGTATATTTATACCATGAGATTTCAATTCAAAAGCGATTAAGGAATCCAGTACTTTGCGCTCAATCCAATTGGTATCGTTTTTACGACGTGTCATCTCATATCGTACCATTTTACGCAATAGCATGTCCAATTGCGCCCCCTTTCGCATCATTTGATCCGCCTTGGTATGTACTACGATGTCTGAAGCTTCAAACTGCTGAAAAAGCGTATCATTTGGATCGCTATTGTACAAGACTACGGTATCCGGACCCAAGCGCATGGTAAGCTTTAAGTCGCTAGTTGTATCACCACTTGTACTAATATTTAAATCCGGCGCTAACTTTTCACTGAAGAAGGGCTGTACTCCGAAGCTCTTAAATAAGAAACTCATGGAAGCCATATTATCTAGGCGCTCTGAAATCCCATCTAAAGCCTGACCAACCTCACTCTCAAATTTATCCTCACGAAGGTCGTAGGCATTTTTCAACCAATAGGCCTGAATGGCCGTCACCCCGATAAGGGAAAGGGTCATAAGCAAAATCAGCCAATTAAGGCGTTTGGCTGCTCGCTGTTTAAATCTCGACATGCCCCAAATTTAAAGTGCTTAATCCTTGAAAATTAGGCTTTAACCATTCTTTAACAAAAGACGGGCAACTATAAGCAAGCCGAGAGCTGTCATACCTATGAACTTTGTTCACGAAAACTAAAACATAAATATCGCGTATCATGAAAAAACTTCACTACTCTTTGTCAATAGCCCTTGCATTGGGTTTCGGCATGAACCTTTCCGCTCAAAATCAAGCTCCAATCGAGCCAGCGGCCACTCAAGTTATTCAAGCTCCAATCCAAGACCCTGAGGACTTGGACTCTCCACCTCCCTTAGGGTTGCTTGGTGGAGGTGAGATTAAAATTGAAGAAGCCAGTCTCTATCCGAATCCGGGCGAAGGTCTACTCAATGTAAAATTAGGCGGGCAACACGAAGGCTTTATTCGTGTATTCGACCTCAACGGACGCATGATATTGGAAGAGCCTCTAGATCCATTGTCTAAAAAAGACCCCAGCATTGACCTGCGTCCTTTACCTGACGGTGTATACGTGGTGCGCGTTGGTAATAGGAGCTTAAAATACCGTAAGATTTAAAATTCCTTGATAAATTGCTCAAACCGCTCTGCTTCTGCAAGAGCGGTTTTTTTTATTTCTACTTTTGCTCATATAGCCAAACATGGAAATCCGTAAACTGTCTGTTGTGGTCCCGGCCTATAACGAAGGACCAACTATTCATCACATCTTAAATCACCTAAGAGATGTTTCCCTCACAAACAATATTGAGAAGGAAATTATAGTTGTGAATGACTGTTCTACCGACAATACAGAAGAAGCAATTCTTCGCTACCAAAAGGAGGAGCCTAATTTAAATTTGATTTATCTCAAACACCCTGTAAACCGGGGAAAAGGTGCCGCCTTGCATACGGGAATCGCGAGAGCTACGGGTGACTTTACGGTTATTCAGGATGCGGACTTGGAGTACGATCCTCAAGAGTTTAATGTTCTACTTGCCCCGGCATTAAAAGGGGTGGCCGATGTGGTTTATGGCTCCCGATTTATGGGAGGTGATGCTCATCGCATACTTTTCTTTTGGCACAGTATCGGGAACAAATTCCTCACCTTCCTTTCCAATATGTTCACAAACTTGAACTTAACGGATATGGAAACTTGCTACAAGATGTTCCGGACGGATATCCTACAAGGCCTGAACTTACGTGAAAATCGATTTGGCTTTGAACCTGAGGTTACCGCGAAAGTCGCTCGAATTCCCGGAATCCGCATCTACGAAGTGGGCATTAGCTATTACGGCCGAACCTTCGAAGAAGGCAAGAAAATCAATTGGAAGGATGGCTTTCGTGCTATCTACTGTATCTTAAAGTACAATCTCTTTAGCCGCTAGTCCCTAATCTAAAAGGAATAAGCAACGGCTACCGTAGGCATAATCGGTAATTGGTTAACCCGACGATTAGCGGTACGGTCGTAATAGAAGATATTTTCGTAATTCAATATGTTGGTAGCACCAGCAGTTAGCTCTAAGCTTTGGCGCTCGCCAAAATTGTAAGTCTTTGCCAAACTAATATCCACTCGGTGATAATTGGGCAAGCGACGGGTATTTAACTCTCCATAAAGTACTCCAGGTGTGCCATTTTCGGTGGTGTAATCATAATCGACAGTAGCCTGACCCCGATCACTTGTAAAGGGCTGTTCACTATAGAATAGCTGGGTGGGAGTGAAAGGGAAGCCGGTGCCAAAATTATAGCGAGTGCTAAAGACCCATGAATCATCTTTACCGAAACTGTAATTTCCAACAAAGTTTAGGTTGTGACGACGATCAAAGCTTGGATTGTATTCGCGAATACCATCATCTCTTTTTACTTCGCCCAAAGAGTAAGCTAGCCAGAGGTAGAGATCGTTTGAGTTATACTTAAATAGCACATCTATCCCTTGGGCAATTCCCTTTTCAATAATGAAATCTTTAACCAAAATATCGGGCTTTCCTATGGCTGCGAAACTATTTTCATCATAAATCTGGTTGCGATTCAGATTGGTGATTTGGTTAAAATCCTTTACATAAGCCTCAATATTCATGGTGAGGTTTTTGGTCAACTCCATTTCAAAACCAATTACCGCATGCTGTGCCTTTTGCAAAGTGCTCGTTATCTCTTCACCTCGGAAATTATCCGGTAAATCTCCCGCGGGAATAGCACTTAGAAATCCGTAGAATAGGTTTACCACATCACGATCCGAATTACCCGCCACTAAATTCTGGGAGTAAAAACCACCGCTCGCCTTTAAGCGTAACCAATCATTAATATTATACTTAATCCCCAGGCGAGGTTCTACGCTCAATTCAGCTTGACTCCCGTAATAGTGCATCCGAAGACTAGGTTCTGCGATTAAACGATTGCTGCTGTAGCGATAACGTGCATAGGTACCCAACTCCGTAGTGTTCTCCTGTTGCTCCACGGAAATTCCTAAGGGGGCATCCACATCAAAGAAGGTGGAGTAGGTAATTGCTTCTACCCCGATCTTCAATTCATCTGCTTTACGAAAGAAATAAGTGAAGTCTAGTCCCCCGTTAAAGCCGGTGATACTTGATTCTCTAATCAGGTCTCCCTCAACGGAAAAGATATCATACACCGAGTAGCTCACATCTCCCGAAAGGAGCACCTTCGAAGCAGCGGGAATAACTCTAAAATTAGCTCCACCCCCCTGTGAATTCCAATCAATACTATTATTCAAGCCATAACGAACCGCGTCGTCAAAGCTGAAAAAGAATAAATTCATCTGAGAACCATTCTCCGCTTGGGTGGTGAATTTCGTGTAGATATCATTGAAGGTAAAAGGCAAACCATCAAATTCTGTCTCTACATAAGGGTAGAACAATTCTGAAGTTTGATCTAGATATGAGGTCTTAGCAGAGATAAGAAAAGAAGAACTTGAGAATCCACGCTCATTCTTTTTACCCAAAGGCGCTTCTAAAAGCAATTTGGAAGTATAGGTACTCGAATTAATTTTCCCGGAGAAATGCTTACGGTTACCCGTACGGGTTTGGATATCCATAACGGCGGAATTACGCGAGCCATACTCGGCGCTAAAACCCCCGGTATATACATCGGCAGAACCAATGATATCATTATCAAATACCGAGAAAAATCCGATGCTATGGAAAGGATTATAGATAATCATACCATCTAAAAGCATCAAGTTTTGGATGGGAGCCCCACCACGAATATACAATTGACCTCCTTGGTCACCGGTAGTAATAACCCCTGGTAGTACTTGCACGGCTTTTATGATATCCGCATCACCACCAACCGAAAAACGAGTAATTTCCTTGGGGTCTAAACTCACCACCGAGGTCATTACCTTAGTTTCTCTTTCCTTCCGTTCGGCTGATACCTCAACTTCTTCTAAAACTTCCGAAGATTCTGCGATATAAAAATTGACCGTCGTGATGCCACCGGGTTTAATAACAACCTCCTGCACTACGGTTTCATAGCCTAGAAAGCTTACCTCAACCTTCTTCGGGCCAATCTTAATGTCGGTAATTTGATAATAGCCATTATCCGAAGCCGTAGCCCCAAGGGTAGTTCCTTTGATTACCACATTTGCGAAGGGAATAGGTTGCTCGGTAGCCTTGTCATAAACGAAACCCCTTAAGGTTCCGGTGGCTTGCGCCTGAAGAGTTGAAATGGACAGCATTGAAAATACTGCCAGCAAGGCCAATTTGAAAAACTTCATATGCAGAGTAAAAAATCTCAATTGTAAAATATTTTAAAGAGCAATTCCTTTAGCAGATCACCATCGCTAGCGCTTGCATTGTTCATGCCTTTTGATTTCATATCAGTTTCGCGCAAATATGCCATTATTCGCGCTAATCTTCGCACGTCAAAAAATCTTAGAGCCGATAAGTGTTCTTTGGCCTGCCAAGGAGAAATTCCCGCCTCCTTTGCTAATGCATTTTCCGGCAGCCCTTGTTGTTTAGCTTGGGTCATTAACATGAGGATGCGAAAATTTCGATATAGAATACCGGTTGTAACCACGAGCGGATTGTCTTTCGGGTTGGCTGAGAAGTACATCTGGATGCGAATAGCCTTTGAAAAATCCTTGCGATTTATGGCGTTACATAACTCAAAATTGTTGAAATCCTTACTGATTCCAATATTGGTTTCAACCGTTTGCTCGTCGATGGTCTCCCCTTTGGGAACAATTAGGGATAGCTTGCCTATTTCACTGTAAATTCGGCCAATATCTGTTCCTAAGCTTTCCGCCATCATTTGAATGGCCTTAGGACTGGCCTGGTAACCTTGCTCGCGAAGTAAACGTTGCACCCAGTCGGGCACCTGATTATCATAAATCTTTTTTGATTCAAAAAGCACGTGGTTTTTAGCTAATAGCTTGCTAATCTTTTTGCGCTTATCCAGTTTCTTATGCTTATGCGCAAATACCAATACGGTGCTCGTTTGGGGTTGTTCCAAATAGGACTCCAGCTTATCCAGGTCGCGCAAGTGTTGTGCTTCCTTGACAATTACTACCACCCGCTCGGCCATCATGGGGAATCGCTTAGCTTCGGAAATAATTTGAGGAACATTTACATCAGAACCATAGAGGATTGCTTGATTAAAGCTCCGTTCCGCTTCGTCTAAGGCATTTTCCTCAATCAACTTACTGAGCTGATCAATAAAAAAGGCTTCCTCCCCCATTAAAAAGTAAACAGGGCGAAATTGCTTTTTTCGAATTTCCTCAACGAGCGAGTTGTAGTCCATGATGAGACTTAAAAAAAATAGGGCGCCGCAAGATATAATATATCTTTGGGCTTGGACGCGGAATTAGCGCCTTGGTTGCTCCATAAGAATCCCTAATGCAAAGATTAATTCCCTTAAACCTTCCTCCGGCGAAATTGCAACTGCAGCGACGTGGTGATCAGGTCTATGTATGGGACCATCTTCGAAAAAAACATCTAGTCTTAACGCCTGAAGAATGGGTCAGGCAGCATCTGGTGCACTATTTGCAAAATGATTTACACTATCCTTTAGGGGCATTTGCTTTAGAGGGTGGCTTCAAGCTCTTTGGTAAGAGTCAGCGAACAGACCTCCTTATTTACCATAACGGCAGCCCGGTTCTAATCGGGGAATGCAAGGCCCCGCAGGTAAAGATTAGTCAAGACACCTTTGACCAAGCTTCTCGATACAATCTTCATTATAAAGTACCCTACTTACTTATTAGCAATGGGCTCGAAACCTATTGGGCTAAGGTGGATAATGAATTAGGCAAGATTCATTTCTTAAAGGAACCTTTAGATTTCCTTTCCCTCCTCGGCTGATTTTAGGTTCAGCGCTACTTTGGTTCCAGCGATTACTGCCCAGCTTGGGGCGAATATCCATCCGATAACTGGTACTAAAAACAGGGCATGGAAAACCATACCCACCGCGGTAACGGCCGAGTAATTCGAGCGCATCCACTTCTCCGTCTGACCATAATTCCATCGCCATCGCTCGGGATTGTAATCCATTAGGCCATAACCCATGAAATAGGATTGCACTCCAAAGAGCAGAAATGGACTTAGCAAGCCTAAAACCGGGACAAAGGCGAAAATCCAAAGTAGTAGGCTTATCCCCATTTCCCGCAAAAAATTGATCAAGTTAATTCGAATTGCGCGCAGAATATCTTTCAAGACTTGCTCCATGGAAAAGGGATATTTGTTCCCGGTTGCCTCCTCTTCTACCTTTTCCGAGAGGAAGCTCATAAAGGGGGCTAACAATATCAGTACGGTGTATTTAAAAAGAGTTCCCATAAAGAACATCATCAGTATCTGTAAGATTACCACCAGTACAATACTGTACGATTCCAGGTCGCCCAGCTCATAGCCAAAAAGGCCTAATAAAATGTTCAACCAACGATTGATGTTGTTCACCAACATCCATATCAAACCTACCAGTAATGCCAAATAAACAATTACCGGTAGACCTAAATATCGCCGATATCCCTTGCGAAACATCTGTGGCAGAGCCTGTCCGTAGGCTCCCATACTAAGACCTAAATTTTGGAGAATTTTCAACATGAAGAATCCTTACTTTTGCAGCTTATTTAAAGGAAATGGAAGAGCAATTACGTGCGATTTCGCCGGTAGACGGTCGCTATCACAAAGTAAGCAAAAAGCTAGGGAATTACTTTTCGGAGTTCGCCCTAATACAATATCGAGTTAGGGTAGAAATCGAGTATTTCATCGCTTTATGCGAATTACCCTTACCTCAGCTCGAGGGTTTTGACCGTTCTCGCTTTATTGAGTTAAGAGATATCTACCTCGATTTTGAGATTAAAGATGCCCAGCGCATTAAAGAAATTGAGCGCACTACCAATCATGATGTAAAGGCGGTGGAATATTTTATCAAGGAGCATTTTGCCAAGTTGGATTTAGACAAATACCAAGAATTCATCCACTTTGGGCTCACCTCTCAAGACATCAACAATACTGCGGTACCCCTTTCCCTTAAGGAATATGTGGAGCAAGACTACTTAGCCTTGCTAGGCGATCTTGTGGTAATGTTGTCGGAGCTTGCGGAGCAATGGTCGGAAATCACCATGCTGGCTCGTACCCATGGTCAACCCGCCTCCCCTACTCGCTTAGGTAAGGAGATTCAAGTATTTGTAGAGCGACTTGACCAACAAATGAGACTACTACGCCACATTCCCTTTGCCGCGAAATTTGGCGGGGCTACCGGTAACTTTAACGCCCACAATGTGGCTTATCCCAATTATGATTGGCGAGCCTTTGGCCAGCAATTTGTTTCGGATATCCTCGGACTGCAGCATTCTTGGCCCACCACCCAGATTGAGCATTACGATCACCTAGCTGCTTTGTTCGATGTACTTAAGCGCATTAACACCATTATCCTTGATTTAAACCGTGATATGTGGACCTACATCTCCATGGATTATTTCAAACAAAAAATTAAGGAAGGGGAAGTTGGATCTTCTGCGATGCCGCATAAAGTAAATCCCATCGACTTTGAAAATAGCGAAGGAAACTTGGGGATAGCCAATGCACTATTTGAGCATTTGTCGGCCAAATTACCAGTATCTCGTTTGCAAAGAGACCTCACCGACAGTACCGTGCTGAGAAACATTGGTGTGCCTTTAGCTCATACGGTCATTGCTTTCAACAGTACCATCAAAGGTTTGAATAAACTGCTACTTAATGAGGCAGCACTGGAAGCAGATTTAGAAGCTAACTGGGCTGTTGTAGCCGAGGGAATCCAAAATATTCTCCGACGGGAAGCTTATCCCAAGCCTTATGAAGCCTTAAAAGCGCTGACTCGAACAAACGAGAAAATTAATGCCGAAAGCATCGCTAAATTCATTGAAGGCCTCGACGTAAGCGATGAAATCAAGGCTGAAATGAAATTGATTAGCCCTCAAAACTATACGGGCATCTAAATATTCATATCGATCCTCATAGATTGGATTTATAGGAGAAACAAAAGCTTAGACACTTTGTTATTTTTGTTGACCTCTGAAAATCTTAAACTATGATATTTGATATTGAAATGATAAAAGAGGTTTATGCCAAATTTCCTGAGCGGGTTAAAGTAGCTAGGGAAATGACGGGTAAACCCCTCAGCCTCTCCGAAAAAATTCTTTACACCCACTTGTGGGATGGCTTACCTGCCAGTCCCTATGGAAGGGGAAAAAGCTATGTCGACTTCGCTCCAGATCGGGTAGCGATGCAAGATGCTACAGCGCAAATGGCCTTACTGCAGTTTATGCAAAGTGGCCGTAAGCAGGCTGCTGTGCCTTCCACAGTTCATTGTGATCATCTAATCCAAGCTCAAGTTGGTGCCGCAAAGGATTTAGCCAATGCCAAACAGAAAAGCTCTGAGGTATTTGATTTCCTCCAGTCGGTTTCCAATAAATATGGCATCGGGTTTTGGGAACCGGGAGCCGGGATTATTCACCAGGTAGTACTAGAAAACTATGCCTTTCCCGGAGGGATGATGATAGGCACGGATTCTCATACGGTGAATGCGGGCGGTTTAGGCATGGTTGCCATTGGTGTAGGTGGCGCCGACGCAGTGGATGTAATGGCGGGAATGCCCTGGGAACTAAAATTCCCGAAGCTCATTGGCGTTAAACTAACCGGTAAATTAAGCGGTTGGACGGCTTCAAAGGATGTAATCCTCAAAGTAGCCGGAATCCTTACGGTAAAGGGTGGTACAGGCGCCATTGTCGAATACTTTGGCCCAGGAGCCGAATCATTGAGCTGCACCGGAAAAGGAACCATTTGTAATATGGGCGCGGAAATCGGGGCTACTACTTCGACTTTTGGCTATGACTCAAAAATGGGAGAATACCTCCGGGGAACCGGACGGGCGGAGATTGCCGACTTGGCCGATGGTATTGCCGAACACCTAACGGGTGATGCGGAAGTTTACGCAAATCCCGAGCAATACTTTGACCAGGTTATTGAAATTGACCTCAGTACCCTTGAACCCCATATTAACGGTCCATATACTCCAGACCGAGCTACCCCTTTAAGTGAATTTGCTGCCGCGGTTAAGGAGAATGGTTGGCCAGCTAAACTAGAAGTAGGCTTAATTGGCTCATGTACTAATTCCTCCTATGAGGACCTTACTCGTTCCGCTCATATCGCGCAGCAGGCCATCGATAAAAATTTGAAAGTACAATCAGAATTTACCGTTACTCCGGGTTCCGAGCAAGTGCGCTTCACCGCGGAACGTGATGGCTTGCTGGACAAATTCGATGCGATGGGCGGCGTGGTTCTCGCTAATGCTTGTGGCCCTTGTATCGGTCAATGGGCCCGTCATACCGACGATCCCGATCGTAAAAACTCCATCATTACCTCCTTTAACCGAAACTTCGCGAAGAGAAACGATGGCAACCCTAATACCCACAGTTTTGTGGCCAGTCCAGAGATTGTAACCGCCATGGCCATTGCGGGAGATATGACCTTCAATCCAATGACCGATAGCCTAACTAACGAAAATGGCGAGCAGGTAAGGTTGGAGGAACCCATGGGTATTGAGATGCCTCCGGCGGGATTTGCAGTGGAAGATAATGGCTATCATGAGCCAGCATCCGATGGAAGCGACATCAATGTAGTCGTTGCGGAAGGTTCTGAGCGCCTCCAACTTTTAGAACCCTTCCAAGCCTGGAATGGTGCGAATATCGAAGGTATGCGCCTTATTATTAAGGCCAAAGGGAAATGTACCACCGACCACATCTCGATGGCTGGTCCTTGGTTACGTTTCCGTGGGCACCTTGACAATATTTCTAATAACACTTTAACCGGGGCGATTAACTTCTTTAATGAAGAGGCTGGCTTGGTTAAGAATCAGCTGACCGGTGAATATGGTTCTGTTCCCGATGTACAGCGCGCTTACAAAGCGGCGGGAATTCCAAGTATCGTGGTTGGAGATCACAATTACGGTGAAGGTTCTTCCCGTGAGCATGCGGCGATGCAACCTCGACATTTGGGTATGCGAATTGTTTTGGTGAAGTCTTTCGCTAGGATTCATGAAACCAATCTTAAAAAGCAAGGAATGTTAGGCATCACCTTCAAAAATGAAGCTGATTACGATAAGTTCCAAGAAGATGATATCATCGACACCCTTGACTTAAATGAATTTCAGGAAGGTAAGAGCATAAATCTTAAATTAAAGCATTCGGATGGTAGCGAAGACTTGATTGAGTGCAATCACACCTATAATGAAAGCCAAATTGATTGGTTTAAAGCGGGGAGCGCTTTAAATAAGATCAAGGCTGATAATAAAGCTTAAAGTATAGTCTTTTAGTTAATTAGCATAAACCGTCGCTACTCCGAGAGCGACGGTTTTTTTATTTTTGCATATTCCAACCTCAGGGAGGCCTTTATCGTCTACTTAGTGGAAAAACAAATGACATGAAAAAACTTCTTACCGCACTTTTCCTTTTGCCCGTCACTCTTATGGCTCAGGATTATAATTATTCTCCTGCCATTAATCGCAATTTGGAAATGCTCTTCGACAACTATTTAAGTTCCTACAATAAGATTATCAATATTGATCCTACCACGATGCCGGTGGACACCTTTGGTACGGTGGAAGTTCTGCGCGATGCCCAAGGTCAATATATCAATGGACGTGAGATTTGGCTCGATACGGTACGTACCAATTGGCTTTGTTCCATGCAGAACGGGGTTAACGTTGTGGACATGGTGGATGTGCAAAATGGCAGTGCCATCTTACAAAAAGACCGCATTCACACCGATGCCAGCGGACGTGACACTTTAATTGAAATCTATGTTGATACGATAGGAAACGGCACCTTGGTTAAGAGCCAGGACTTTTACCTATTCTATGACAACTTTGGTATTGACAGCGCCGCTCTAATTTCTACTGGTGGCGGATTTGGCAGTGAAGTTTTATACATGATGCGTCGCGATGCGGTGGGTCGTCCTGATTCCTTGGTAATCGCTATCTCATTCGTGGGGGTGCCTTATCCGGTGCAAACTTTAATTTACTATGAGAATTCTAATGGTGGCTTAGACAGCATCAATCTGTACAATAACTTCACGGGAGAAGTGGAAGAACAGGTGAGAGCCACTAATGATGCCAGTAATAAAGTTATTGAGTTCACCTTCTATGAAAAGGATATGAATGATGAGTGGGACGCCTACGACACCTACATTTTAAGTCAGGAGACCTTCTTTAGCCTAATGGAAGGCCCTCAAGCTTTCGAGTTTAGCTTATATCCTAATCCTGCGCAAGACTTCATCCAGGTTGATTTAAATCAAAACTGCGATTTCCGAATCTTCCATCTTAGCGGAGCGGTGATGAAGGCGGCAAGTTTAAGTCAGGGAGAAGCTATTAACATCGAGGATTTACCGGAAGGCGTTTACTTCTTACAACTTGAACTCGCTGATGGCAGCACTGCTGGCCAGCGTTTTGTAAAAAAGTAGGTTTGGGGGATAATGCCTCTTAGTCATGATTATTTAAGGTGCTTTTGATTTTTTCGATGATAAGTATTCAGAATTAAATCGACAGTTCTGGATATCGAAACAATCGAGCCAAACATCTAATTTATAATGTTTGACAGTGGATGGTTTTATCTTTGTAGCTCAATGAAGAAATCTCTTGTCATACTATCTCTGTTTAGTCTTTTGAGTTGCCATAAGGCATCAAAGGTTCCTGATTATGCTTTTGCCATTGGAACTTATGATTCTCACGATTACCATCAAACTTTCGATCCTCCGATTCGAATAGGCATTGGGGTAAGTGGCTTATTTCAGCAATGGGACTTAGACTTAGATGGGCTATGGGATCTACGGATGTTATCCGTAAGGAATAGCAATAATACTTCTCTTCTGCAAACCATGGAGATTTCCACTCGACCAGAATCGGACTGGGAATTTGCCATGATTCCATTCCATGATTCCATTTTTCACTGCACGGATAGCGGAGCGGTATTTGGCAGCACCTTGTATACGGCGGGCAAGAACTTTGCTTGCGCCTTGCCCTTGGATACTTTCGTTAGAGTAGATACCCTTTGCGAAGTTGCCTATTTGGCTCAGCTTGGGCAAACCTGGAGTGCCATGCCGCGCTGGGGGAATGAGGCCTTCATAAACTATGTACTGGAAACCTATGACACTACCTCAATTAGGTTTGAAACCACTCACTACCTCAATTGGGGTTACCGGGAACATTTTATTCCCTTACGGCAAAAGCGAGAGAATAATCCAGGTAGAGCTTGGCTCAGGGTGTCCATAATTATGGAAGAGGCAAGGCCTGCGGAAATTCAAATCCACGAAATTGCCGTACAAGGAGCCGGGGTAATATAAAGGCAAGCAAGCTCGAAGCACGCATATTTACTCCTTGTCCCTTTCTGCCACCTCTTCTTTATCCTGGTTTGGGCTTCGATGCAAATGAGACATGATCATTCCAATGCTAATCCCTAACTTCCAGCAAATTTATTTTTATGGACTTTATGGAGTATTCAAGTGCTTGGGCTAAAAGCGAAGTACTTCAGGGACGAATTATGATTCTTATTGGCTTTTTACTTTTGGCCGCTTTCATCGGGATCTTGCGAAGTGAACATGAGCTATTAAGGGGAAGCCTCATTCCTTTAGGGATTATCATCTTTATGTTAGCTGGATACGGGGGCTATATTCTCTACAGTCGACCAGCCCACTCTAAAGCTAGTATCGCCATCTATCAGGCGAGTCCATCAGAAGGCATTGAAAAAGAAAAGGCTAAACATATCGCTGACAATAAAATTGGAGAAAACGGCTTGAAGATTTATCCTATCCTGGCGATTATTGCCATGGCCTGTTTATTCCTTAATCTCTCTGATCGTCAACAGGGTATGGCAATAGGCTTTGCCTTGCTATTCATCGCAATGTTTATCATGGACTATGGATTTGTGAGCCGTTCTAATGCTTTCTTGAAATTCTTAGAGGGTTTGGGCTAGCACAATCTTATGCTAAGGGGATTTCCTACCTTTAAGGATATGAAATACTCTGCTTCCCTCCTGCTCCTTTTGCTTTTCGTTCTGGTTTCTTGTGATAAAGAGCTCGAAACGGGACAATCTAATATTTCATAACCTGTTAGTAATTATCCAGACGAACCTTTCGGGATAGGTCGATTTGATTCTAATGATTACCATTTGGAATTCAGTGACCCTTTGCGTCCCCATTATTGGCAATATGACTTGGATAGAGATGGGAATGATGATTTAGCTGTAGGTCATTATTTCGAAACCCTTAGCAACGGCAGTGAATCAGGGACTTACCTAGAGACCACAGCGGGATCCGGCTGGGGAATTTCGGTATATGAGTTCCAGGATTCAGTTTACAAATGCATAAACCTACTCGAACCATGGTTGAGCTTTGAGTTTAATTCGGTTGCTACTCATTGCACCTATGACCGAGATTCTTTTCTGGGATTTAATGGCCTCGTCAAAGTTCCTCATGAGTACCATGAAACAGACAATTGGCCTTCTTCATCGGATTGGAGGTCCAGCACCTTCCACGAATATAGTTTTACAACCCAAGCGCCCAATATTTATTTTAAATACCCGGGTATGACGCTGGATACTACGGATCACTTTATTCTTCTGGAAAAGAGCAATAAGCAAGGACCGCAAAAAGCTTGGATTCGGGTGCAAAGGCAGAATGGAAATGCCGTACCCCGAGTGTTAATCAAAGAACTCGCCGTTCAAGCAGAAGGCAGTTTATAATCGACTTTAGAATTGGCCGGGTATCCCTCCAGCTTAGGGCAAATACCCAAGAACTCGGATTTAGGAATACCCTAATAGAACAAGGCTTTATCAAATAAAAAAGCCCGATACTCAAGTGCATCGGGCTTATGTAATTTCATTTATGAGCCTACTTAATCACCAGTCGTTTCTGATCCAGTAATTGTCCGGCCTTCATTAGCTGCAGCTGATAGATCCCGCTGGCCAATTTGGTATTGACTTCTCGGCCGAATCAAGCCGGAAAATGTTTGAAGAAAAAGAATAAAATACTTAAACAAATTGCGCCCTAGTTGCTCCGTCCCAGTAGTTCCTAAATTTTTTAACATTATAAAAGACATGGCTTTGAGTATACCTTGCTGTTCATCCCTATGTTTATCATGGACTATAGATTTGTGACCCGTTCTAGTTCTTTCTTGAAGTTTTTCAAGAAACTGGGCTAGATTCCTATCTTTAAGGATATGAATTACTCTGCTTCCCTCCTGCTGCTTTTGCTTTTCGTTCTGGTTTCTTGTGATAAAGAAGCAAATACTGACAGTTATCCCGATGAGCCCTTTGGTATCGGTCTATATGATTCCAATGACTTTCACAAAATTTACGACCCTCCTATAAGACCCTATAATCTTCAAATAGATCTTGACTTAGATGGCGAGACTGATCTTATCATGGGAAGTAAAGCGCCATCTTGGAACCACACAGAGTCTTGGAGGGAAAACTACACCACAACCCAGCCAGGAAATCAGTGGCGCATAGGTAAAAAAAGGTTTAAGGATTCAATTTTCATGTGTCAGGACACCCTACTCCCTCATTTTTACTTAGAGTATAATCGGATAGCCACTACCTGTAGTTGGAATAAGAATGAATTCAAGGATTATAGAACTATTTGTTCGGCACCATTTGTATTGGACTATGAGGACCCCTGGCCTGGTAATGGCATTTGGGGAACTCAGGCTTACAATTTCTACAAAATACAGGGGGAACACATTCATATTCGCTACAATCTACATGATATAAGCAAAGGAGATCATTATCTGATATTGCAAAAACAGACAGACGATGGGGTTCAAAAAGCTTGGATAAGATTTCAACGAAACTTTCAATCTTGGGAGAACAATATATTGATTCTGGAACTCGCCGTTCAAGCGGAAGGCAGTTTATAATCGACCCTAGAATTGGCCGGGTATCCCTCCAGCTTAGGATAATTACCGAAGAACTCGGATTTAGGAATACCCTAAACTAGAACAGGGCTTTATCAAATAAAAAAGCCCGATGCTCAGGTGCATCGGGCTGATGATAATTTCATTTATGAGGCTACTTAATCACCAGTCGTTTCTGATCCAGTAATTGTCCGGCCTTCATTAGCTGCAGCTGATAGATCCCGCTGGACAATTTGGTATTAAACTCCAAGTCATTTTGATTCGCGCCTTCAAACTCCTGCACGGTCCTGCCTTGAGCATCAATTAATCGGAAATTATAATCCGACCAATTTCCTTCGGCAATCCGTAATCGGAATTTCCCATCACTAGGATTAGGATAAAGATCCCAAGAGTTGTTCAACTGCCATTCTAACAAACCAATCTTATTTTCTACTCTAATCTGTTGGGTTAGAGTATTACTACAAGAGCGATTATCGATTACTGTCAACTTCACATTGTAGAGACCTTGGGCAGCATATTGGTGACTAGGATTCTGTTGAGTAGAAGAATTACCATCACCAAAGTCCCAAATCCAAGTTGTAGCATTCGGTGTACTATCGGTAAAGTAAGCGGTATCGCTTAATTGAATAGTATCATTACTCATGGCAAAGTTTACTACCAATGGATTTACGGTCACCAATTTACTTATGGTATCGAAGCCAATACTATTGGTTGTTCTTAAGCTCACGAGATAAGTACCCGGGGCTGAGAAAATATGGGTCGGATTACTTTGATTAGAGGTAATACCATCTCCAAAGTCCCAGAAAAGGGTATTGAAATATTGTGAATTGCTATTGTCAAAAGAGACCTCGCCAATACAAATATTTTCATCGCTAAAGCTGAAATCCGCAACCGGCATGGCACCAGATTGACCATTTAGGCAGATGGTGCGATTGGTATCATTACTAATAATGAAAATCGAGGCTGCGAAATTGCTAACGGAAGTTGGGATAAAGTCGATATCTAAAACCAGGCTATCTCCGACCGGTACCGTAGCGCTACTCTGGTAAATCTTAAACTGGTTAGAAGTGGAAGTCATGCTGCTAATCACTAGCGGCTGGCAGCCATCGTTGTAGATAGTTACCGAGCGCGTGGTGGTGTCGCCTAGAGGAGTTAAAGTGAAATAAGCACAGGTATCGCTGAGCAACATTTCAGGCTCAGCAACCACATTGAATTTCACCGGGCGACGATAGCTTGGCTGACTAGGACTATTATTATCCACAATCATCGTGGTGTAATGCGTTCCAACTGGAAGTAGGGCAGCATTAAACAGAAGATTTCGATTTACCGAATCATTTGCCGGAATGGTACCGGCATTTGCGCCAACAACCGAAACCCAGTTTACGGTTTGCACCACATCTAATTCCACGCGATGGAATGAACCTGCTCCGCCGTCGACACTACTGGTATTGTATAAACCAACATCCAAATTACCATCGGCTAATAAGGTCGATACCTGAGCTCCTACTACAAAGACATCCATGGTATCTAACTGGTAATAACGGTTATTATCATAGAGAATTTGCCAATAGGAACCATCTAGGTAAAGCGTCGTACGCTCGGAGAACCAATCGTAATCACCGTTAATAATAATACGAAGCTTTATGCTATCCGCCGTTGTTGGTAAACCGCTAAAGCTATGCAAGGTATTGGCTCCTGAAGTGTTGTAAGGGATCTGTGAGCTATCGCTGAAGCGACCAAACTTAATATCGAAGTTCATGGCACCCATGCCAATGTTCTTCACTCTTACATTCTTATTACCAATCACCTTACATTTTTGTAGGGTGTAGCTAATGGTATCCGCGTCTATCTTTGGTAAGGCTGCTCCAATTCCGCTACCACTTACACAAATGTTTACCGTGGTATCGTTAGTAGTAACGGCAATAGTATCTGAACTTGGTCCTACGCCAAATGGAGAGAAACGAACCGATAATTGAGCAGTGTCACCAGGAGCTACACTCATCGGTAAATTATCGATGGTAAAGTCTGGGTTCATCGCGCTATAGCTAGTGAGGTGTAAAGTGTCACAACCTTCATTAAACACAGCGAAAGTATCACGCTCAACCGCTCCTTGTAGAGTAGCCGCGAAGCTGATACAGGAGCTATCTACCACTTCGGCCTTAGCAGTCCCATTCACTACTAAATGAAGAGGGAGGATTAAAGGATTATTTGTAGGATCGTTAGTCTCAAACAAAAGTTGGTAGTCGTAGGTGCCGTTGGCTAAGCCCGCAGTATTAATACTAATATTAATTAAGGCTGAATCATTTACGGTCACCGCTCCAGAATCAGGAATAGCCGAAATGAAGTCAGGCGCACCAGTTTGGCTTGCTCCCCATTTAACGGCATTTTCTAACATGTTCTCGATGTCAATGTTAGTCTGAAAATAGTCATAACCAATATGGATGGCTATACCATCTCCATAAGGTTGCGCCGCGACCACTGCTTCGTCCGTAGACTGGGCACCCACAATTCGGCTAAGATTTGCGGTATTATTAAAAGCAACACGTTGAGTCGCGCTTAAATAAGATAATCCTCCTGAAGGTAAACCTTGAGCGATTGGGTGATTAGGCATGCTGATTGGAATCGGGGACCCCGTGCTGTAGCTGCCGCTAATTGGCATAATTCCGTAAGCCGTGGACTGCGATACAGATTGATAAGCAAAGATGATTACTCCTCCATCATTCACAAAGCTTTGATATGAGGGTGAGAATAAGGTACTGGTAAAGGTGGAAGAACCCTCGGGCAGAATCAAGACGTCCATGGTATCTAAGTCCTGAGTTACCGCCGCGGCGGTGGTTGGATATATGAAGCTAACATTAGCCTCAGGCATACCATTAATGATATTGAATAAGTTGTTTCGTTCGGTGAAGTAAGTACTTGTGTACATCACCGCCACATTGATCTTATTACTACCACCATTTCCAGCTCGGTATTTATAATCCAGTGAGCTTAAACCGGTATTTCTTAGATAAACAGGGACCGTAATGGAATCTCCACAATTGGTGACCGTTACCGACAATGAATCAGGATTCATAGAGGCTACCGGAGCACCTTGGGCAAAGCCCTGTAAACAAAGCTTCCAGAGGGTATCGTTATTGGTAACGGTAAGTGTATCATTAATCTGTCCCAATTGAGAACCATTAGGATTGAAGGTAACCGCTAACCAGGCGGTGTCTTCGGGAGTAATGGTGATTGGACTTAAGGCATGGCTGTATTGGGTGCTGCCGAGGCTGTATGCACTCAAGGTTAAATCATCACAACCGGCATTAACAATCATCACAGAATCAATTACCGAAGCACCGGTAAATACTGTATCAAAGGCTAAACATGCCGCACTGGCTTGCAGGTCGGGTTCGCCAAACACATTAATGTTCACCGTAATTAAAGTATCGGGATAGGCCGGGTCATTACTCTGAAGACGCAGATTACGAGCATAAGTGCCGCTAGTAAGACCACCTGTTTGGAAGTAACCTGAAACCTGGATGGAATCTCCACCTGCAGTCATACCGGTATTCGGGCTAAAGGAGGTCGACGCTGAACTACTTACAATCCGGAAATCATCTACACGATAATGGTCAAAACTAGAACCCGTGTATTGCTGCTGGTATAAGCGTACTTGCATCTGACCACTTACCGGGAGTGGGAAGGAGTAATAGGCCGCCGCTGTATTGTAGTTGTAAACAGTACCAATAGTTATCCAGCTAAAGCTTCCGCTCAAGCGGTACTGTACCAATAAATCCTCACCTCCATCCGGGTTTTCACATCCTGTTCCTCCACTATTTCCGGGGAAGGCCCAAAATCCTACTGAATCACCTTGGTATAGGTTCATCATCACGGTCTCGGCCCAACGTTGAGTCCCCATCATAGATAGGGCATTGGTGCCCGAACGCTCGTAACAACCATTAAAAATGGAGTTAGATCCCTGGGTGGACCAAATCGTTGCATCAAAGCCATTTTCAAAGTCGTCGAATACCCCCGAACTACCTACCAGGGTCCAGTTCAAATTAGCTCCGGAACCTTGATTATATAACCAGAAGGACATGGGAATACTATCATTACAGCCATAGGAATTAATGGTGTATGAAGTACTGTCGAAGGCAATGGATGGAGCGGTGAAGGCTTCGGCCGAAAGGCAAATTGCTGTATCCAGATTACCGGTAAAGAACAGAGTATCATTAAAGGTTCCTGTGCTACTAGGGATATAGCGTAAAAATATAAATGTCGAATCTCCCGGGGCTAGATTCGCACTGCTCTGAAGTACCGTGAAATCTGAATTAGAGGTACTTATTGAACTTAAATTCATGCTATCACAACCAAGGTTGTATATCATCAATGAATCCAATTTTGCCAGGCCAATATATGAGGTGTCGTAGTCCACACAGGCGATGGAAGCATCGAACACCGGAGCCCCTGTAACATTAATGTTTAAGGGAACTTCAATAAGGCTATCTGCGCCACTGGCATTAGTCCGGACATCCAAGATGTATTGGTACAGGCCAGCATTAGCGCCCGCTAGGTCTACACTCAAGGGGATATCTACCGTACTCGTGGTGGTGCCAAGTGTATCACTCAAACTAACGGCAGACACATCACCTTGCTTCATCAAGGTCATGGCATCATAAGCCACGGAAGCAGAGCTATTAAAATTGGCAATGTCAATTCTATCAATAGAAGAAGCCAAGAAGTAGTTAAAGGTCATTCCAGTTACTACCGCCGCTCCATTGAGATAAACATCGAAAGTGCGAGCGGTATAATCAATATTACGTACTTCCACGGTGTTCCATACCCCAGTAGGTAAGGTTACGCTATAGGTATAATTCCCTTGTATCCGCAGGTTGCCATAATAAACTTCCAAACCAATGGTGGTATAGTTAAAGCCATTGATTTCATCAGCTAAACGAACATAAGAACGCGAAGAACTGCTGGCATAAACCTGATAGGAGAAATAATTTGCATCTGGTGCATTGACATTGGCATAAACGCCATTTTCCAATGCGGCATAGCCACTTAATTGCAAATAGGCATTACCCTGACCAGCATTTCCTAATACAATATTCGAATTGAAGAAAGTAGAGGCCGTTGCAGAACGAAGCATAGGTGCCAATGAGCTTTCAAAATTTGCTTCTAGAAAAGTCTGATCGGTCAAAGCCCTTACCTCAATATCGTATAAGGCGGCACCGCCTCCGGTATGACTAAAACTCAAGGTATCGTAATACATGGAACCACAAGGAGCAGAACCAGCCAAAGTATCAGGGCTTAAAGAAACTGTAGCTGCAGCTTGCACTGTTACGGTGCCCGAAATGGTATCGGCTCCGAAGCAGTTATCCACAAATAAGGTTACGGTATAAGTACCTGGGCTGCTGTAGGCGTGGCTAGGATTATTGGCCATAGACGAATCTCCATCACCGAAAGTCCAAAGGCTCGACCCTCCTCCCACAGAAGTATTAGTAAACTGCACCGGTTGCAGAAGGGCCGGCGTAGAAGTGTTAGTAGTAAAAGAGGCGGTTGGATTAGAAGTTCCTCCTGCCGACCAGCTTAAAGCGAAACCACTGCTGGTTACAGAATAATCAGAGGTGAAATTAATTCGAGCCTCTCCAGATGGTACATTAATAGCTGCGCCGCCATTGGGTAGACCCCAGCCACCATAGGTCCCAATCAGGCTTCCGGTAACATTATCATAGATACGAACCCGGTCACAACAGGACTCCGTGCTAAAAGCGGTAAAGGTTATATCAATGGAGTTCCCACCAGTGGGTAGGATATAGAAGTTATCATTCGAATTGTTAAAATAACTGCCGCTTGGTCCACCGTGGTCGTACAGAGTACCATTACAGTCGGTGGCCGTATCGCTGCTGTTCCGAATCATATTATACGATTGGGCAGAAGCACTAAGCGAAATCAGAAAAGAAAAGAGAAGTGTAATTTTTTTCATAGGGAATTGCAGGATTCTTCAGACCCACAAAATTACAAATCCCATGCCATCATCTTACCATTATAGAAAAACTTAACTATCTGATAAATAACCTAAAAGATGCAGGTAGTCTTGAATATCCTCCAATTTAACACGTGGATCAAGCTCCCGATTGGCCCGATCGGCATCCAAACCTGGTCTTCGATAATCAATGTAGATTCGGTCAGAAGCGGTTCCGCTCAGCATACTATCGCTGTAATTGAGCCCCAAAAAATCACAGGCCCTGGCTAAAGTTTCTCTTGGATTCGCTACTAAATCTTCAAACCTCAGGCTATGTAAGTCCACTGCTTGAGATTGTAAAAATTGATAAAGCTCCACCGAGTGTCTCCAGTAGGCTAAAGCTTGTACATAGTCAACCTGTGTGCGTTCCAATTTGGAGCTGATGCAATACCGCCCATCTCTTAGGATGAACAAGATTTTCCTACCCTTAAAGAGCTTTTCCAAGAGGGCCATTCGTCCATCTTGGTTACGACCATAATCCTCCACAAAGCCCAATTGTTCGGTGGTGATCTTATTCCCAAATCTCAATTTGCTTTTCTTAGCCAACTTATCATTAGCGGCAATGAATTCAGCTAGTTTCAATTCGGGTTCAATAAGGCTAGGGCCGCTTGTAGGCACCAAGAAATCGCCTACATACTCTTCCGTGGCAACCTCTAATTGCGGGTGAGCATCCAAAAGACTGGCCAATAAAGAGGTCCCTCCCCTTCCGGCGCCCAAAACAAGAATCTCTAAACCTTTTGATTTGCGAAAGAACATGCTGCGAAGTAAGTAAAAAGGGTCGATTTGTGGATATCTTCCAATTTCAACAGGATATATAAGCTTATCTTTGCGGCTCATTTTTTAGAGCAAGTATTCCCATGGATCATAGCTTAGAAGCAACCACCGTTGAAACCGCTCAGGAACTGGGCCTTCTTCCCGAAGAATTTGATAAAATTTCTGAAATCCTTGGCCGCGTGCCAAACTTCAATGAATTGAGCATTTACTCTGTGATGTGGAGTGAGCACTGCTCTTATAAGAATTCCATTGTATGGCTTAAAACGCTACCTAAGGATGGTCCTCATATGTTGGTGAAGGCTGGTGAAGAAAACGCCGGCCTGGTAGATATTGGTGATAATTTGGCCTGTGCCTTCAAAATCGAATCGCATAACCACCCTTCAGCTTTAGAGCCTTATCAAGGTGCCGCAACTGGAGTTGGTGGTATCAACCGTGATATTTTTACCATGGGAGCTCGCCCGGTAGCTCAAATGAATTCCTTACGTTTTGGAAAAGCGGATACAGAACGCACCAAATGGCTTTTAAAAGGAGTAACTAAGGGCATTGGGGATTATGGCAATTCCTTTGGTATCCCAACCGTGGGAGGTGAAGTCTACTTCGATGCCTGCTATGAGCAGAATCCTTTGGTAAATGCTTTCTCTGCTGGTATCTTAAATACCAAAACCGACAAGATGATTAGCGCCAATAGCGGCGGACCAGGAAACCCCGTTTTCATCATTGGCTCTTATACGGGTAAAGATGGGATTGCGGGAGCGGCCTTTGCCTCCAAAGATTTAACCGAAGCTTCCGCTGATGATATACCATCGGTGCAGGTTGGCGACCCCTTCCAGGAGAAGAAACTTCTAGAGGCCACCATGGAGTTGGCTAAAACCGGCGCTATTGTAGGGATGCAGGATATGGGAGCGGCAGGCATTACCTGTTCGACCTCCGAAATGAGTGCAGCTGGTGGACTGGGCATGGAAATCCATTTGGATAAGGTCCCCACGCGCCAGGATGATATGAAGCCATGGGAAATTCTTCTTTCCGAATCGCAGGAGCGTATGCTGGCGGTGATTGAGAAGGGTCGTGAAGAAGAAGTGCTTGCCATTTTCGAGAAATGGGATCTTCCTTGCGCGCAAATTGGTACCGTGATTGAGGAGGACCGTTTGACCTATTACTGGAATGGTGAGGTAATCGCCGAAACTCCAGCTGATCCATTAGTATTGGGCGGCGGAGCTCCTGTGTATTACCGTGAACATAAAGAACCCGCATACTTTAAGCAGTATCAAGAATTTGATATCAACAGCATTAAAGTTCCCGAAGACTTACAAGGGGTAGCCAAACAGTTATTAGGACACCCAAATATTGCTTCAAAGCGCTTTGTTTATGAGCAATACGATAGCATGGTGGGTACCGTAAACATGACGACAAACCGTCCGAGTGATGCCGCTATTGTAAACCTCAAAGACACGAATAAGGCTTTGGCCATGAGCGTGGATTGTAATGCGCGTTATGTGCACGCCAATCCAGAAGTGGGAGCGATGATTGCCGTTTCAGAAGCCGCGAGAAACATTGTAGTATCCGGCGGATTACCATCAGCCATTACTAACTGCTTAAACTTCGGTAATCCCTACAATCCTGAAGTATATTGGCAGTTTGTAAATGCCATTAAAGGTATGGGCAAGGCTTGCGAGAAATTCCAAACTCCGGTCACCGGTGGTAATGTTAGTTTCTACAACCAAACCGTATCCAAGGAAAAAACTGAGCCCGTATTCCCCACTCCTACCATCGGTATGATTGGAATCGTTGAGGATAAGAAACATATCACTCCCCTGGCCTTTGGTGAAAAGGGTGATCTTATTTTCATGATTGGAGAAAATCGCAATGATATTTCTTCCAGTCAATATTTGGTCGAAATTCATGGAGTACAAGAAAGCACCACTCCATTTTTCAGTTTGGAGGAGGAATTCGCCAACCAGGAGCAAATCAAGATGCTAATTCGCAAAGGGGTTCTGAGTTCGGCCCATGACGTGTCAGAAGGTGGTCTATTTGTTTGTCTGATGGAGAGCGCCATGGCGAGCGGCTTAGGATTTGACATCACCACGGACTCTGCAATTCGTCGCGATGCTTATCTCTTTGGTGAAAGTCAAAGTCGCGTAATCGTAAGTGTAAGTCCCGAAAATGAAGATGCTTTTATCGATCTTATGATGCTGAATGGCGTTGAATTCGATTTGGTGGGGCATGTTACCAAGGGTAGTGTACGAATTGACGATGTGGATTGGGGTCATGTTGAAGACTACCGTAAAATTTACGATAACTCCCTCGGGGAAATCATGCAAGGCTAGACCTAAGGGAAAACACCTGATTTACGGCTAAGAAAGGTTTAGGATTAAGTCTTAGACTATGGGAGTTCAGGGTGCATCACTACTGCTAGTAATCGCCTGGAAAAGACAGGCTAAGCTTTATGATCCGATGTAAAGGACTTCAGGAGGAATGACCATTAAGCTTAAAGCCACCTCATTCAGGCTCAAAAGACCGTCCTAGCTAGGCTCTATGCTCCCGCGCGAAATTGTTATTTTTGCCCAATGATCGTTCTTCTACTCATTTCATCTTATTTATTAGGATCCTTGGCTTGGTCGGTATGGCTAGGCAAGTGGATTCATGGGGTGGACTTACGTGATCATGGCAGTGGTAACGCGGGGGCGACTAATGCCTTTCGCATTCTTGGCCGGCAAACAGGCACGGCGGTACTCGTCTTAGACATTTTGAAAGGTTTCGCCGCCGTTAATTTAATTCACCTCGCGCCAGTTGAGCAGTCCACGGTAATTTGGATGTTAGTCCTAGGCTTTATGGCTGTCTTAGGTCACCTCTTCCCCTTGTATGTTGGCTTTAGAGGCGGTAAAGGGATTGCCACCTTATTGGGAGTAGTCATTGCCTTGCATAGTGGGGCGGCATTATTGGCCATGGCGGTTTTTGTAGTTCTATTATTGAGCACCCGAATAGTTTCCGTTTCTAGCATGGTAGCGGCCATGAGTCTACCTTTATGGTTGATTTATCGCTTTCAAGAGCCTTCCGAGGTATTAATAATCTTCAGTATTGCGATCGCCTTATTGGTCTTGGTAACCCATCGTAAGAATATCGTTAGACTCCTAAGAGGGGAAGAGAATAAAGTGAATTTAAAACGCAAGGAGGCGCAGGATTAATGAAGTTTGAAGAACAGTGGAAATCACAAGAGCAGACTGATGTTTTGGAGCAACAGGACTCCTGGCATGAGATAGTGCTTTTTAATGATGATGTAAATACCTTCGATTGGGTAATTCACTGCTTAATTGAAATTTGCGAACACAGTCCGGAACAAGCCGAGCAATGCGCGGTGATCACCCATTATAAAGGTAAATGCAGTGTAAAATCGGGATCTTACTCCGAGCTAGAACCTCGCTGCACCAGTCTTTTAGAAAGAGGTTTAAGCGCCGAAATAAACTAAATGAAAAAAAGCCTTGCGAGGCGAGAATTAGTATTTATATTTGCAGCCCCGTTACAGAAACGGATTAATGTTGCAGAACATTATGGCCTTGTAGCTCAATTGGATAGAGCGTCTGACTACGGATCAGAAGGTTGAGGGTTCGACTCCTTCCAAGGTCACTGCCAAACTCCTAAAGACCCTTGTTAATTGAAAGATTAGCAAGGGTTTTTGCTTTGGGGCCAGGGCATTACCAACCAGTAACCATAATTTGGCCTGCTCATGCAGGAATTAGCTTGGTCACTTGAGCTTTATCCAAGCCATGAATGATGAGCATGGGGTTGAGAGAGATTAGAGAAGTGAAAATCAGATGGCTAATTTCAACAGCTTGTTTTCTAATGATGAACAATTATGATTTCAAAAAATCAGCGTACTGCTTAAGACGTTTCTGAGCACCGTTGTCGCCCAAATTAATTAAGGCTTGGGGAGAAGGCGAAAAAAGAATTTTCACAAGGTACCTTTTATTAGCAATTAAAACCGATTGAATACGACGGTTACCTTTGTCGATAGAGTGGTAGGTCTCAAAGTGCCAGTTTACAAGTTTCTTCACGAACTCACTTGTATAAATTAGAGTATCAATTTGCGGCTTTTCACTTAGCAGAGACGCTAGATCCTGATATTCTATGTCCTTCAAATCATCGTCGGATGCGCTGTCATTTTGGTGCACGCAACTCGCTATTATATCAGTAATACCAAAACCTTTGGATTCTAATAGGTTCATGCGAGCTCGCACAGACTCCTCAGTGTTCTTTCTTGGTAATTTAGCTTGGAAAATATGCTCTAATAATGACCAAAACGCATTGTCTCTACTCCCATAGAAAAATGGAACATCATCACAATACAATTCGAGTTCTTCATGACAGAATCTAGCAGGTGGAATTGAACCTAAAATAAGCTTCGTCGCCGTATCGGGTACAAAAGGTAAAAAAGGATGATTTGATCTTCCCATAAGAATCAAGATAGCAATTTTTCTCAACTAAAAATTTAAAGCCTTATCACCTGTGCCTCTGCAATCACTGCAGAAGCCAGGTATTTAATTTCGAGCTTCACCGCCTTTTGAAGACAACCCCATTCCCCTAAACTTTGCCGATTTAAAAGCTGCGATCTATTTCAACTCATCCCATCCAAAAGAAAGTAAACGTGTAAGACTTTGGCCGGACCATGGGTACTGGAAAATTTCGGCGCTAAGATTCTGCAAAGCATGCCTCGGAGGAATAAGCTTTTGTCGTCCGACGATTAGCACTTTGAAAGGGAGCTTATTACGTTGCGGCTTCTCCAACAGGAAATCGGTGGTATTGAGCAGATCGCTTAATTCATCCGCATACACCGAAAGGAAAGCCTTTTTCAAACGCCAATGGTACCAGCGTAAATCCAAGAGTTTCCAAAGCATTTTGATGCGCAACTCTTGGAGGACTAAATCGGCTGGCTCTCGATCCTCCGACTCTTGATATAGGATTAGGGCGGCTTGCGCTTCTTTGATTAAGGGTAGTAAAGAATGAAGCGCTTGGGGCTGGATTTCATCCCAGTTGGAAGGCCAGGCAAAGGAATAAGCCTTTGAACGATAGGGAATGGTGGCAAGGTTCATTTCGGGAAGATAGAGGCCGAAATGAGGGGGATATAAGACAAATACATTCCTTAAGAATGACTATTCGTTGTCCGTATATATTCTAATCCACAATTTGAGTATTCTTCTTTAAATCCTCAGATAAACCAGATAGATTCATAGCAGGAATAAGAATTGAAGACATTCCACTTAACGAGGTCATTGCCGCAAGGTAAGCTCGAATGTGTGGGAATAATAAAGCCGGAGAATTCACATAAAAGTAATTGCCAAGCTCCTCAAGTATTTCACCTTCAAATTGAAAGTGCCCAACCGCAGATATTCTGGCCTCAAAGACACCTTCGTCCTTGAATTCACCTGCCATATTTAAAACAAATGTATTTTCAGTTCTATTTACGATTGCAGATAAATCCATCTCTACTTGAAGTTCTCCTCTATTTTTCCCAGATGGATATCTTTTAATGTAGGATTCAATAATATTGAATCCTACAAAACGGAAAACAGATTTATTTATGCTAGAACTCATTTTAAGCTGCTAATTCAAAAGATGATCCAGGTGAAACTATGAGTCCAGTCGGATTATCATAAGTCAAATCCAAAGCACTCCAAGACTTCTCATTGAAATCGATGTATTGAAATCCGTAAGCCTCACCCTGACCTTCATAGACACAATCATCTATTCTAAAATCCAAATCATTTGATTTGAAAAATAAAAGAGATGATGTTGAATCTAAGCTGATGCATTCAAGAATCATTGAATTCTCAAAACGTTCTACTAAAGACTCATCATAAATAAAATCAGGAGAAACCTCCACGAGGTGCAAGTTCTCGGATTCATCAAAACCATATCGCACCTTAATTCTAGGTTCTAAATAGATTAAAACTTGCAAGTTCTCAATGATTCGATCTTTACAAATATTCTCCATATCTATTTTTCAGCAGATTTAATGTCCATTCGGATAACTCGATACTATTCATACATTCTGCATCACTTACATGATCATCAGAATAATCAGCTTTAGTTCTCCTTCTCTTTAAACGTTGAAAACAATTATTCAAGTCTCTCTGATTATTCTCAGGTATTGATTGGAAGATTAAATTAAAAATCTCTACATGAGTACCATGCCTATTCGCATTCGCCTCTATTCTTATCGAGTCACTATCCAGTCCGAAATAACCAAAGGCAACGGCGCTAAAATACTGAAAAACAGCGTAATAAGAATGATGCGCGGACAAATCAAACCTGCCAACATCAGCAAATTCCCTAGCAACGGCGAAACTAAGCTCAGATTTTTCTATCAGACCCAATCTTTGAGAATTGATTAGGCGAAAGTAGAAAAATATTGACAAGTTTTGATAGACATTAGAAATCAAAGAATAAAGGAGGAAAGTTTTTAACGTATTTCTAACGTCGAGCGGGCGAATTATAACGTGGCTAATCCTCCCTCCACCCACAAGTCAAACACTTGTAAAACACTGGGCCTCCAATAGCACATTTGCCAATACACTCTTTAGGAGGATTGCCGTACCAACGGTCGAAGGGTTTGGGTTTTTCCTCGGAGGGTTTCATATAACACCAATCTTTTTAAGCTGCACGACATATTTCTGTTGGGCTCTTTTTTGTATTTGCTTAGGTGTCCTATGCGGCTTGCGCTGCTGCAGACGTATTTCCTCCAGGCGAATGTCTTTTTCGATGGCCACGCGAAAGCGATACTGAATATAGCGGCGCAAAGGAGTGCTGAGGAAAAGCAAAAAGCGCTTTAGGAGGGAATGCTTCTTTTTAGAGGCCATTGTACATATTGGAGGTAAAGTCTTGCTGATAGGACTGCCCTTCTTCATTGGGATCCTTGTAATTGGCGCCATTGAAATACAAATGGTATTTCTCGGCACTGGCATTGGCATTCAGATGGGTGCGCAGCTCTTCGAGCCAGCTGCGGCCACGCTCCTGGTACCTTAACGCGGAGCGGGCCAATTCGCTGCTTTCTGGGGTGCGCTGCTCTTGAATATTTCCCACATTAGTGCATAAACTGTGTAGAAGGGCGCCATAGCCAGTTATTTCGATATGCAATACCTCGATTGCTTCGGCCATGCTTAGAAAGGCCAAAGCCGGCCGGAGGTACTTTAATAAAGTTATGTATTGATCATCCCGAGGATATCGGCTAAAAAATCCTCTCCCAAAAGGGAAGCGATTTGCCGTTCTTGCACTTGCTGCAGGTGGGGCAATAGGGCTACGAAGGTGCGGTAGCTATTACGAATGTTGATATGCTCATTAAACTGACCTGGAGCGCTAATTAGCAGCTTAGCCTGGAGAGCATGATATGCGGTATCGGTCCAATTTGGATCGCTTGATGTTGGCGAGGCAAACCGCAACGCACTGCCTAGGGCAGGCTTATGCGCCTGAAGTGCTTAGGATACCGAGAAGCGGGATAAAAAGAAATTTGAAAAGGAACTGGATTCCCGCTTTCATCGCGAGCATCCATTAGCTGGAGGGCTTCCTTAAGCTTTATGGGTTGTACACCTATGGAGGCAATTTGCAAACCTAGAAAGCAGCTTTATAGGACAGTATTAAAGCTCATGAGGTATGAAGAACTCTTCAGTTCTATCAATTAATCTAATCTGATCTTTTTTAATTGAAAATTCTGGTAAGGTTTCTATTAGCTTGTCCACTATGTTTTCCGGATACTTGTCCTGGATATAGATCTTCTTTAGACTCCCCGCTTTTTCAAGAATCTTCCTGTCTATCAGACGATTAAAAAAAGGAAAAGAATATCCAATTATTACAATAACCTCTGTATCCATAAAAGTCTTGCTAACCTCTTCTAAAAACTCAGAATCTACACCACCTTGCTCCCAGGCAAACGATAAAGCTGATAAGCTTGCATCAGATTCGCTAAGATTGAGGTACATATTTATTGCTTCAACCCACATTTGTCTCCTATCAGTATATCTCACCTTAGGCAAGAAATAATAAGTACGAAAACCCATTTCACCGTAAACGGAGGTAGAGCCATTTACTTTCATAAAGTTAAACTGCCCCTGAGAAATCTTTGAGCGCCTAGAGTTCTTTAATGTCAAAGACAACTGACTCGCGCATTCATTCATATAATCAACCCTTCCATACTCGGAGTAAGCGAGTTCGAGCTGGTTGTCATAGTTCCATGAAACTATATTAACGTCACTCGAAAACAGTCCGTTATTTTCGAGTAAAGCAGCAAGAAAGTAGTCATATCTTTTGTCGACACCTCTAATGTCTTGCAGAACATTTAGAAAAAAGGAAAACACTATTTTTAGTCGATGAAGATTAGGGTAATCTTCTTTAATCCACAACTTTTTAGCGAAAGTATCAATGGTTGAATGATCACTCTCCTTTGACAGCATCCAGGATAAATCCTCGTTCAAAAGTTCAATTATATGTTTAAGTGGATATTTCAGATCATCATAGTTATTAAAGGCCTTCTCAAACTCGGGGCTATTTATTTCATCAATTATGAACTGAATTTCCCTACCTATATTTTTTACCACGGGAATGGTATTCGCGCTTGCTCCAGCACCTAGGATATAATTTACTCTAGCCATTTCAATCAAGTTTTAGTTCCAATTCAGCAATTTCGGCAATTGAATAGAATAACTGCAAGCTAATGTTATGATGCGGTGCTAAAGCGCGGGAAATATTCCCTTGGGGAATTCCGAGATGTTCGGCGATCATCTTTTGAGTGATTTTCCTTTCGCGAAGCTTAGCTTTCAGCTCCTGCTTAAGCGCTTCGCTTTGTAATAAAACCGTCATATTCCTTTGAATGTTAATGTCAGGCTCCTCCAGGCTAGGGACGAGTGGCGAGCGGCGCAAATTTTTTAAACCCCAAACAAATTTCATCGCTCCGGATGCAAATTAATTGCTCTATTCAAAAAGTCTGTGTTGCTTAATTCCGCGACTTGGGGGCACCATAGTTCTAGGCTTCGCGAGGCGTACTTCTTTACGCTCTACTTTGGCATTACTGAAACCATTGATCAACATTTGGTTTGTTTAAAACCATACAGGATTTCATTTACAATTAACAAGTGAAGCGAACAGAGTTCTAAGGCTAAGTAAGATTACGAAAATTGAATATTGCTTTTACCCCAAAAAGGAAGTAGCTCAAGTTAATCCTATTTGTTATTTCAGAGGGGCCATGGCTTAAGGCACAATTGCATTTGTTTAATAAATAATTTAGTACACAAATTAAGTTTAATATCAAGGTAAGTGTTTTAAAATAATCAAAAGGCATTTCGAAATAACACGGCTTCGAAAGAAACACGGATGTCCCCAAAACCTAACCTCATCTAAGAATTTGCATTTATGATCAATGAAAATTTTGGGATTTTAGTCACAATAAACTGGAACTCTCACAACTGGTCCGCCCCTGCTAGTAATGATGACTTAAAAAGATCAAATTTTAGTTATGTGAAAGAAAACTATTATACCCATGAAGATTTAAATTTCGGTCACGAAAAGTATCCCCTAGAGGATAATGGAAGATACATAGCATATGTTCCTCAATTTGAGGATAAAGAACCTGCAAAGGCCAAGGCAAATGAGATCAAACTAATGCTCTTCAAAAGCCAGAATCCGTTAACCAAAGAACATTTCCTAATCGGAATGTATGGATTTCCCAGTATTGGGCTTCAATATAGAGAAGCGCATCATGAAATGTTCAAGAGATATGACTACGGATTTGTTAGTAGTTTGAAGGAGAATATTTCACTTTTTAAGAATCCATTATTGATTATAGAAGAAACTTGGATAAGGAAAAAGTACTTACCACTTGGCAAAAAGCTTGGCCAGCAAGGATGGAATTACCTTTCTAATGAAAATGTTCTTAGAATTCTCGATAAAGTTTATATAGACAATAAGGAAAACCTAATCTTAAAAAGATTTAGATCAAAAATGGCGTTGGGTAAAATTTAATCTACCTTACCTTCTTGTCCAGAAGTTTATGGGCATTTTTCTCATAACCTGATTTTAACTCCTAGTAAAAAACACCTCGGGAAGCAGCTAATTAGACGTTGCTGACTAACATTAATCTCTTCCTTCTCCCCTTAAGGCATAATCATAGATTTCCAGATATGGCTCTGATCTATTAAGGTCGACCTTTAAATGAACCCAAAGGTGATGATATTTCCCTCGCCACCTTTTCCGAAAACAGAGATAATGAGGCTCATTGTAATCCCAGTAGGGGCCGAAACTGGAAGTATGACCGGTGTACAGCCAATCTGAACCGCTTAGCTCGACCAAATCATCCTGCCATTCTACTACCTGATAAATTGGATCTCCGAGAGAAAAAATTCGGGGATCATTGCCATCCATCGCTATTTCCCAATAGTCTGAATTGGTGTAGACCGAAAATTCAGAATAGCCTGCCCCAGCGTAATAATGAAGCCCAATCCGTAATTCGTCACCCTCTAGGTCTAATCTTATAAGGCTAGCGCCGCTAATCCGATTAGCCGGTTCAAAAGAAATGTGAGTATCGTAATTATCGTAAGTCCCAGCGGTAAAAACTTTATCCGCAAGATCATCATCTGAATCACAAGCTTGAATAAGGATGAGAAAGAAAATTATTGTGTAAGCTGTCTTTGGCCGGACTCCTGACCAAAATTTAATGGTTAAAGGTTTCATAAGCAGAGATTTAGGTTTAACCGAAGGTAATCATTTAATTTAAGAATAGCGGATACCCAGACTTATGATGGAAATAAACCTCCGATAAAAATAAGCCGGTGACTCTCAATTTTGCTTTATGCTCCTCCAACCATTTCCCCTAGTAAAACATCATAGTTTTAAAGCGAATCATGAAAAGAATTAAATCGAGCTTCAAAATTTACCTTAGTATTTCCCTCTTCTCGGTAATCGCCTATGCCTGCTGCGATCCGGCAGAATATCGCCTTACCGGAGGTAGCGATTTATCCCTTTGGGACCAAAATAGCTCAGAAGCCTTCGACCCTAGATCTATAGCCACAGTTACTGGTCCTTTTCAAATCGTTTTAAATCCCCTATTCGAGCAAGTAGCTAGTTTGAACCAATTTAGTCAACAAGCGATAGCCTTTAGCTGTCCCGAGGCCTATTTAAATCAATTACAATCCGAAAGCTTAAATATGTATTTCGATAAGCCGTTTCACTACAAAAACGACAGTATACCGGCCGGCACTAATTTGAGAAACTTGGATGAACTGAAATTCGAAGTTTACTTTTCCGAGCTGAACCTGAATTTCACCGACAGCCTGATGAATTATTTGGCATTCGATTCTAGCGCCTACCAATTGCATATTGAGGTGAATACCACCGACGGAATTGCTATTAAAAATGGTATCTCCATCAATTTCGACTTAGAATAAGCCTTCGGCTCAATTCCATTGTGGGTGGATTTATCAGCTTTATTCAAGAAGTTGTACTTTCCGATAAATACCATCCCTATGTTACAATTATCCTTTAGCCGTCTGGCACTACTTTTAGTCATCCTAATTCCAGCCTTGAGCCAAGCACAAAACAAGACTGACCAAAAGGACCTAGCAGCTAGTTACCAAGAAACAGTCTCCAGCATAGACAATATCTTAGAAGGATTGTACGGGGTAATTTCAGGAGAAAAAGGGGAATCTCGAGACTGGGAGCTCTTCCGATACCTGTTTCATCCTGAAGCCAAATTAATACCCAGTAGAGTTGATACCAATGGTAAATCCCAGGCCCTTTACTGGACCGTGGAGGATTATATTAACACCGCTGGTGACTATCTAGTAGAAAAAGGCTTCTTTGAAAAAGAGATTCATCGGCTCAGTGAAAGTTTCGGACCGATTACCCATGTTTTTAGCACTTATGAATCTTATCACAGCCAAGACGAAAACACTCCTTTTGCTAGGGGGATCAATAGCATTCAACTTTTATTTGATGGAGAGCGCTGGTGGATCATCAATATTTATTGGACCGCAGAAAGCCCAGAGCATCCGCTACCCCCCAAATACCTTCCCTAATTTATTTAATGATAGGAAGCTTAATTAGCGATGGGTATTCCTTGGAGTGGTGCACTTTGTTATGAGCGATCACACCTTCCGATTCATCGTAATTATTACCACCGGTATTGAGGTTACGCGCGAAACGCGGGAAATTACTGCTGGATATCTCAATCCGAATGCGATGTCCCTTTTCAAAGAAATTACTGGTTGCTAGAGGAGAAAGTTCCAATCGGTAAACCTGCCCTTCTTCCATAAACACTTCGCGATCATATCCTTCGCGATAACGAACCCGCTGAATAGTTTCATCCAAATTATAGGCTCGACCATCAGGATAAACATCCACCAATTTCAAGGTGAAATCCGTGTCTTTCACATCCGAGGAAACAAATAAGGTAACTTCAATAAAACCGGAAACCTCTACGCCTTCTTCGAGAACTTCGGAAGTGTAAACCAAAATATCATCCCTTTGCTCCATTTCCTGTTGATCAAAAGCTCCTCCTTTCACGGCATTTCCGGTACAACAAACATTACCCCCATAAGACGGCACTGGACTCATAGGATCATAAGTGAATTGATCTGGATGGTCCCCTTCGGGCATATCCAAGCTGAGGGTTCCATCGCCCGAAGAGCTATTGGCCTCGCCCCCGCTATTTAGGTAAAAGCTCATCATCTCCGCATTTTCGGGAGGCCAAGAATCAGCGAACTGCCACTTGTTGATGCCCATGGTATAATACTGAACCCGAGGCGTTTTATCTTTAAAATCATTGTCCTCGCCTTTTAACCACAGGTCGAACCATGCATAAACTTGCTCATCATAATTTAATCGGGCGTCACCGACAGACCTTTCCCCTACCACCGTGCTATCTGTCGCACGTTTATAGCTGCAATGTAAAGTTGGGGCAATAACTAGATATTGATCATCGGCCGCCTCGGAATTCTCAGGATTGCGCAGGTGATTAAAGAGCGCTAGGTTAGGCCCAATGGACACATCATACCAGGAAGCAAACCAAAAGCTGGGCACATTCACTTTCATGTCCTGGTGATAAAGACCACCTTGAAACCATGCACTATCGTTGGGTTTACGCCGCACCATCTTGTCAAATATCTCACGCTTACCACCGATGTTTTGTAATATATCCTGAATCGGAAGATGTTGCAGGGCTTGGGCCATATCCACCGGTGGGTTTTCCGGAGCCAAATCGTAAAAACGAGAAATTCGAATCAAATCCTCCTGCGTCGCGCCCGCCGGAATCCTGGGTTTAAATTTATCGTGCTCCACTCCGTAAAGCCAAGCAAAAAAGAGCATCTGCTCCACCCCACCGCGATACCAATTGCCCTGTTCAAAATAAGGCCCAACCGTACCTACACCCGCGCCGAAACCCTGAGGAACCATGGCGGCATGTGAAGGATGATCTAATGCTGCCACCGCCATTTGCCATTCGGCAGTAGAAGAGCAGCCTAAGGTGCCGATTTTACCATTGGACCAGGGCTGATTCTTCATCCAAGTAAAAGCATCGTAACCATCGGTGAGCGGGACGCCCAGGATATCCCAAATACCTTCCGAATAATATCGTCCTCGTTCGTTTTGCACCACATAGGCATAACCCCTGCTCACCGCTTCATATGCTCGACGAGCGGTATAAGTCCTTTGCTTTCCATCCCCCCAAGAATTAAAATTGTACGGTGTACGGGAAAAAATGATTGGTACCGGCTGATCAGTTTTTGGTCGATAGATATCTGTTGCCAAGCGAATACCATCCCGCATCGGCATCATCACCTTTTGATCGATAATGGCGATTTCCGCCAATTTCTCCATAATATCATCTTGAGCATTTAAGCTCGTCAGGCAAAGCAGCGCGATACTAGCCGCAATAAAAAACTTCTTCATCTTGTTTGGTACAATTCTGAGCATTGAAAGGTACAGGATTCCTGGCATCCCTAAAAAGACCTTCTGGGTCGAATTGGTATCTCAAGCCTTTCTAGCTTTGCCTTAAAGGTTCGCATCGAGCTTAAATTGAAGATTTATGGGAATTCGGATATCCATTCCACTACTGTTTATTTGTCTAGCATGCTCTCCAAATCCCAAAGGAGAACTGGACGAAGAGATTTTAAGCCTCGAACTCAGCTATATCGCTTGGGCCTGTGATTGCGCAAATTGGGCCAAACCTGAGGAGATCGAAAAACACTATCATAATTACGAGGATACCTTAGCCAAACTGAGTGTGTTTATTGAAGCTGCAAAGCCCACCCTTGAGCTCCCAGACACATTAGGTTGGAGTGGTGATATCATCAGTTTTAAGGGGCAGTTCTATCATGGTCTAGGTTATCCTAAAGATTATCACTCCTTCGAGGAGCCAGCTCCAGCCAAAGTATTCAGATACACCGAATATGAGGTCATTCGAAGTAATTACGCGAAATTTAAGACCTCGGAAAAATAGGAGATTAAACATCCACCCAAGCCCTTAAAAAATAGGTCAAGCCATGAATATCATTTTCCCCGATAATGAAGAAATAACGGAAGAACTACTGGACTACTATGAAAAGAATCCTGATGAACTCGATTTGATTATCAACAAGGAGCATTTTAACGCTCTTTTTCTGGGGATCTTTTTTAGTATTGGCATTGGCCTCACGCTGGCGGCAAGGGTAGTCCAATATTTTTATGGAACAGATTTAGGTGACTTCGTCAATTCTGTAATTCTAGATGTAATATCAGAATTGGGAATTGCCATTTTCGGGGGTGCCGTCGTGGCTTACTACCTGGAATTCCTCAACAAAAAGCAGTACCAGCAAAATCTAAAATTCCGCAATGAGATAAAAAGGAGGTTAGCCATGCGGGCCAAGGGAAAATCCTGAAATTATGGTCAACAAAATCATCGTCCCTGGTCTACATAATTCCGATCCTCAGCATTGGCAAAGTCATTTGGAGCGTCAATTTCCACAAGAGTACATGCGTATTCTTCAGGAAGACTGGGATAGACCAAATGATGACCTTTGGGTTCCTGCCATTGAGCAGCAATTGCAAGGCTATAAACACGAAGATCTTATACTGATTGGACATTCCATTGGATGCATCGCCATTGTAAAATGGTTAGAACAATATCAACATTTGATAAAAGGCGCCTTACTGGTTGCTCCCAGCGACGCGGAGCAAGCTAATTTCCCAGACTATATCCGTGGGTTTAAACCCATACCCTTGCGCAGACTGGGCTTTCCCAGCATTGTGGTGGCGAGCGATAATGATCACGTCACCAGGCTCGAAAGGGCAAGATTTTTTGCCCACCATTGGGGGAGTAAACTGGAGGTATTGAAATCGGCAGGCCATATCGAAAGCGCTAGCGGATTTGGGCCATGGCCCCTTGGTCGGAATCTTATCCAAGAATTAGATTCATCAGCTAATAAAGATGTTGATTAGCTTCAATTAGCAAAAGTTCTCCCAGACTATGGCGATCGAAAAGATTCGAAGCTCTGGATATCGCTCCCTTTTACGGAAGGGAAAATTGGAATAGCGCTGATAGATTTTCAGGCTAGTTTTTTTAAAGAAATTTGTATTCCGCTCATTTAGTTTAGTAGGTGCCTATTTTCTAAATTACCTCAATCAAAACATCCTAAATATGCCTTCTAAAGTTGTTTTTAAGGAAATTGCCTATGGAAGTGCCAACTGGCAAGCCGCCGTAGCCTTAAGAGAGGATGTATTGCGCAAGCCCCTGGGAAGTAAATTCACGGTCGAGGAGCTAAAGGCTGAGGAGGGTGAAATTCAAGTCGCGGGATTCAAAGATGGAACTTTAATCGCCTGTGCCGTGCTGGTTCGCGAAGAGGGCCAATTTAAAATGCAAAGGGTGGCGGTACTAGCATCATTGCGGGGCCAGGGAATCGGAGCTCGGATGATGATTATCTGTGAAGAGATCGCTCATAAATTGGGGATTCTCAAAATCTATTGTCATGCCCGTAATAGCGCGGTAGACTTTTACCGCCAAAATCAGTATGTAGCGCAGGGGGATTACTTCGATGAGGACGGAATTCCCCATTTAAAGATGATTAAGCGGCTCGGGGACTAATCTGACGATTAGCCATCTAATGTCTACGGAGTTAAGAAAGAGGATTTTACCAGAACTTTTTATCCTAAACTATTTGCCCTCAATTTAGCCCCGGAGCTTGATAAAATAAAATCAGTGCGCATCTTTGCCCCATAGTTTGTGGACCATGAAACAAGGCTTTTTACTACTGCCAATACTATTATTCTTCCTCAGCTCTTGTCAAAATGAGAAGAAGCAAGTCGAATTACAAGCCGGCGACTTGCTGTTCCAAAATTTGGATTGCGGAGATTTATGCGAAGCCATTGAAACTGTAACGGAGGGTGTTGATGGTAAGGACTTTTCTCATTGTGCAATGGTAATTGAGCATGAAGGGGAATTGAAGGTAATTGAAGCCATTGGATCCGGGGTGCAAATCACCAGTATTGAGGACTTTTATGTTCGCAGTGGGGATAGCCTGGAGACTCGAAATATTACGGTAGGGCGAATGAAAGATGCCTCTCAGGATCTCATTGAAGGAGCCAGCAATTTCGCCTTGTCCAAACTGGGGGAACCTTATGACCAAGTTTATTTACTGGATAATGGAGCATGGTATTGCAGCGAACTTATTTATGAAAGCTTCAAAGCGGCCAATCAGGGAAAGGAAGTCTTTCAACTCGCCCCAATGACTTTTAAGAATCCCCAAACCGAGGAGTACTTTCCTGCTTGGTTGGAATACTATCAAGAATTGGGGGTCCCCATTCCTGAGGGCGAAGCGGGATTAAACCCAGGGTCAATCTCGAGATCGAATCATCTAAAGATATTACCTGAGACCTAAGCCTAAATTAAAGCTAGATAGGGGGAACTCATTCCAGCCCTTTATAGCTTTACCTTCCGGTAAAACAAGGTACTCTCATGACTCTACTCGCCTCCGTAGGTCCCTGGCAGGTCCTTTTCCTTTCATTTTTTCTGCTAGGTTTGGTTTTGCCAGTTTTGGCTCTTATTCAGGTAATCCGGAATTCTTTTCCTGGAAATGAGAAATTGATTTGGGTCTTGGCAATTATCTTTTTTCCAATTTTGGGAGCATTCTTGTATTTTGTGATAGGCAGGAGACGCATTATTCGTAACTAAAGATCTTCCAAAATGGCAAAAAACAAGACTGTAGAAACAGAAGTGAAGGTGGAGGACTTCCTTGAATCCTTCGTGGAACAGGAGTGGAAAAAAGAGGAAAGCCGGACTCTGATTAAACTAATGCAGGAGTGGTCCAAATTCCCACCAAAAATGTGGGGACCAAGTATTATTGGTTTTGGGTCCTATCATTATAAATATGCCAGTGGTCACGAGGGTGACATGCCACTAATCGGCTTCTCCCCTCGGAAAGCCCAATTCTCATTTTATGTTTATTCCAAGACTCCTAAAAGTGACATACTTCTTCAATCCTTAGGAAAGTATAAGATGGGCAAAGCCTGTATCTATGTTAAAAAGCTTGCCGATATTGATCTGGCAGTTTTAGAAGGTCTTTGTCGTGAAAGCATCCTATACCTCAATGAACATTTTGAATGTTCTTGCCATGATTAGGACCCGGAATTTAATCTTGTGCCTTTGCTTTTTATCGATGATTTTAGGCTGTCAAGATCAAATGCATCAGGCGAAAGCCGCCGATGAGGAAACCACCAATGGGCTATACCATAACACCTATGAAGACTTGGGCTACTCCTTAAGTCTCCAAGTAACCAATGACCAGAAAGCGGGCGATTTTCTCGAAGCTAAATTTCGGCTTTCCGACGATCATTATATTGCTTCCTCACATTCGGAAGACAGTACCTATGGTCATTTCTCCATGGAGGTATTGCATAATGACTATGCATTACTACACGGTCCGAAAATAGAAGACCCTCCCTCAAAAGTTGAATACGATTCCAAGATTAAGCAAGAGGTGCGTCTGCTCAAAGGAGAAGTAAGCATTCGTCAATCTTTAAAATACCTCCAAGAAAAAAAGGGCCCCTTGAGCGGGGAAATCTGGTTCGTTTTGGAGCCTAGATGCAGTGTGGAGAAGTTCCGGTATGAATTGCGAGAAATTGAGGGGCAAACCAAAGTTGTCGCTTTGATAAAGGAGAACTAATAATTGGCAGGTAATAATCCCTGTAATTTCCGTTTACCTTGCGTGAAACTAGTCTTAAGGAGTCCCATGCGCTATACATTCAGGGTAAGGCTTGCCGGGCTTTTATTAATTGGAATCCTGGTCCAGGCCTGCAGTAGAAGAGATGAGGATGATAATCGTCGCGTGGAAATCCCCGATTTTAACTTTCCGCAATCGGTAGTATTCAAAGATAGCCTTTCAGCTTACGGCCTATTTGAGGGAGCCCCGCACTTAATGCAAGCCGCAGATGACTTCACTCTGCTAGAGTTGAGCTCAGCTCTATTTACAGATTATGCAAAGAAGCAACGATTGGTAAAGATTCCAGCTGGTACAAGCATTCAAAAGATGGCCGACAATACTTTAATCTTTCCCAATGGAAGCATCCTTAGCAAGACTTTTTACTATCCTATGGATGCACAGGATACCAGCTTAGGCAATCAATTGATAGAAACTCGCCTATTAATAAAAGAGAATGACCTTTGGAACGCCGCAACCTATGTTTGGAATAGTGAACAAACTGAAGCGACTTTAGAACTAAATGGATTAACAACCACCATTTCATGGATTAATGACGAGGGAGATAGCCGCATCATCCAATACGAAGTACCCGATCAGAACCTTTGTATGACCTGTCATCAAAGCGATAATCGCATGACACCTCTCGGACCAAGTCTTTTGAATTTAAATCGGACCGTGGAACGAAACGGATTAACTATTAATCAGATTGCGCATTTACAGGGTTTAGACATCTTGGCTGATTTCAATTTTCAATCCTTGGCAAGTATGGTCGATTACCAAAATGTCAATGCCAGTTTGGAGCAACGCGGTCGTGCCTATTTAGCGATGAACTGCGCTCATTGTCATAATCCAAGGGCTTGGGATACACCTGCAGAACGAGATTTTGATTTCCGCCATCAAACCAGCCTTAATTCCAGTGGGATTGTTAGTGGAAAGGACAAAATCCAAGGACAATTGCTTGAAGGAGAAATGCCTTTCATTGGTACGACGATCACGGATCAAGAAGGATTAGACTTGATGATGGACTACCTAAATAGTTTGTAATTAGGAGTCAAAAAAAAGGTTCCCGAAGGAACCTTTCTCAAACATAAACAACACACATTATAAATCAGCCTGTCCAGTATCACCGGCCTCATCCGCACAATGATGGTGATGATGATCCCAATGACGGCTGTAATCCTGGGGACCTAAACTGGCATATAGGGCCGCGACGGTAATTCCCGCCGAAACCACGAAGGTGAGCACTCGCTTAATCATTGTTTTCCTTTTTAGCATTAGACCAATCCTGACGACAATGAGAACGAGCCTCGCGGAATTGCTGATATTCTTCATCACTCATACTGCGTATCCGGTCGGCCATGGCCCAACGATACTGAGCATAATTTTTTCTCCTACCGCGGAAAAACCATGAGATGGTGCCCAGGATCAAAAAGAAGAAGAAAACTTTGAATAATAAAAAGGGCAGAAAGAAAAGAAAAGCCCCGAAGAGGATTCCACCCACAATCAATTTTGAAAACGTTCTGTTCATTTTTACATTTTAATTTGTTCGAACAGGAAGACGATTGTGAATTGATTTTACTTTAAATATGAGAAAGAAAATTTAAAATAATTTTTAACTATCTGATTATCAAGTACATTATTTCTTATCATGATGCCGTTTCCAACGCTCCTTGAAAGCCTCCCTGTCCTCTGGAGACATCTCCCGCCATTTCCTCCAGCGTTCTTGTCGATGGTTCTTTGCTCCTCGCGGGTGAATCCCGGTGAAAAGGATTTTACTTAGGGCTAATAAGGCCATGGCTTGCCAATAGTTTATCTGATTGAATCCGAGGGCCGGGGCCGCCGCAAAATTCCAGAGCTCCTTAACAATCCAAGACAAGCCCAATAGAAGTAATCCTCCAAAGAGAACAAAGCCGATGATGCGTTTTCCAAAATTCCCTTTCATAATATTTATAATTCGTCGTACAATTCCTTTAATCTCTTACGAAGGTGCTTGATAGCATATGATTTACGCGAGGTAATGGTTTTGATACTTTCGCCCGTTTCGGCCGCAATCTCTCGCAACTTAAGACCTTCCAATTCACTTTTCACAAAAGCATCTTTTTGATTTTCCGGCATCTCATCCAAAGCTTCCATTAGAGTTTGCCAGAACATATCTTTATACATCTCATCAATGTCGTTCTCGGGCTGTCCAAATAGGATATCCTGCCATTTGCCGCCTTCGTCCCCTTCTAACCAATTGTCGTAGGATTCCTCTCTTGACTTGCGATAGAAATCGGTAATCTTATTACGGGCGATGCGAAACAGCCAAGCACTTATACTTTCTATTTCTTCCAAACTGATGAGGCGGCTTAGCTGAAACCAAACCTCCTGGAGAATATCTTCGGCGTCCTCATCAGATCTTACCCGATTGCGGATAAAGCCGAAAAGTCGATTGCGGTTTTCCCGAACGGATTCCTGTATGTCTTCCTCGCGTCCCAAGAGGACTAAGTACGTAAAAATAATGCTGGAAAGGAATGTTCAAAGCCTACAAAGGAAGTCGTTGTTGAGCTCTAATTAGGGGCTCATTTAATGTCGGATATCTAAGTTAGTGTTTGAAAAGAATAAGCAAAACCAAGGCTAAATATTTGTTTTTCAGGACTTTTACATTAAATCTCCAGGCATGCTAAATCCTATCAATAAAAGTGCTTTCTTTGGCCCCTGATTAGTTATAGTACTTTTTACCTAAACTAAATGTATTGAGCTATGTCTTATCGTAATAATCAAGTATTATCGCTCAACGGAATTGGTCCAAAGCAGTATGGATCCGCAGAGCTATCCGCCTTAATGACCCAACATTTACAGGAGGGCATCAGCGGCATTTGTTTTAGTTCTTATGTAGAAGGACAAGAACCTGGTGATATCATAAGCGCCGATCAAATTCGTCAACGCATCAATATCATCAAGCCCTACAGTAAGTGGATTCGCACTTTTTCCTGTACTGATGGGAATGAATTAATTCCGGGCATCGCTAAGGAAGCTGGGATGAAGACCATGGTGGGAGCCTGGTTAAGCGACGATAAGGAGCTCAATGAAAAGGAGATTCAAGGTTTAATTTCCACGGCCCAGGCTGGTCATGCTGATCTAATTGCCGTAGGGAATGAAGTCCTCTATCGAAAAGAGCTTAGCGAAAGCGAACTCATTGCATATATCCGCCGAGTAAAAGAGGCCCTACCGAACCATGAGGTAGGTTATGTCGATGCCTATTATGAATTCCGCAATCGGCCTGAGCTTACCGCCGAATGCGATGTGATCTATGCAAATTGCTATCCTTTTTGGGAGGGCTGCCATATCGACTACTCCCTTCCGTATATGAAAACCATGTACGACATTGCCAAACAAGCTGGTAATGGAAAACGGGTAGTGATTAGTGAAACTGGCTGGCCAAGTCAAGGAACTAATTTTGAAGCTTCTGAGCCTTCATTTGACAATGCCATGCGCTATTTCATCAACACCCAAAACTGGGCTAAGGAAGAAGATGTTGATGTGATGTACTTCTCTAGCTTTGATGAAGCCTGGAAGATTGGTGATGAAGGGGACGTAGGAGCCTACTGGGGAATTTGGGACAAGGACGGACAATCCAAATTCGCGAAACTATAAGGGAGTCTATGAGCAGATACGACAAAATCAATCTTCAGTACGCCCCAGCTATTTGTTATTCTGGCTACCGCGACGGACAGAGTCCCGATGCGGGAATCTACCCCAGTTACGAAGAAGTTAAAGAAGATCTGCTCCTCCTCCAAGGTCAATGGAAACTCCTAAGACTCTATGATTGTGGACCTCATCCGCAAATGGTATTAGAGGTAATCCGTAAGGAAGAACTGGACTTCAAAGTCATGCTGGGAGCCTATATCACCGCGGAAGTCAGCAACCCCGACTGTCCTTGGGGCGGTGTCTATTCTGAAGAAAAACTTGCCGAAAACAAGGCCCTGAATCAGGCGGAAATTGAACGCCTAATTGAATTGGCCAATGCCTATCCCGATATAATTTGTGCCACCTCTGTCGGAAATGAAGCAACGGTAGACTGGACCGACCACCTGGTTCCAGTAGAGCAAGTTGTAGCCTATACTGAACAGGTTAAATCGAACACTCAACAGCCGGTTAGTTTTTGTGAGAACTATCTTCCTTGGCTTGATAAGCTTGCTCCTTTGGTAGAAGTGGTAGATTTTATCTCGATCCACACCTACCCTGTTTGGGAGTATAAAACCATCCATGAAGGCCTGTCCTTTACCCAAGAAAACTTCCATCAAGTTGCCAATGCCTACCCTACCAAACCGGTTCTCATTACGGAAGCCGGCTGGGCTACCCGCTCTAATGGTCGAGGTATACCTCCAGAAAATGTGAACGAAAACTTCCAAGCTCAGTATTTTCGGGACTTAATGCAATGGACCGAGGATGAAGGGATAATCTGTTTTTATTTCGAAGCTTTCGATGAAAATTGGAAAGGTTCTCCCGATGCGATGGAACCGGAGAAGCATTGGGGATTGTATTTTGCTGATCGGCAAGCTAAGCAAGCACTTAATGATCCCGCAACTCTCTAAAACCCTCGCAAATTATTCCTTAGGTAAGTTTATTCTTAATATGGAAAGTAACTGATCACTTGAAAAAGGCTTTGGTATAACATCCTTAAATCCAATTGATCTGTAGGCCAAAACGTCTTCCTTAGAACTATTCCCTGTTAGGGCGAGAAAGGGAGTACTTTTATTCATCGCCTGGAATGAATCCTCCATTTTAATCAAATCCTCACCCGAAAGATTAGGCATATTAATATCCAATAAGACTAAATCGAATCTCTTTTGCTGCAAAGCGGCTAAAGCCTCTACCCCATCCTTAACTAGAACTAAATTTACTCCCTCCTTATTGAGAATATGCTCGACGATGCTCCTGTTCATATAATTGTCATCGGCAGCCAATATGGCCTTCCCGCTCAGGTCCCTTTTTTCTAGTGTAGATTCCTTCTTCTTCTCCTGCTTCCCTTCATGTATAATAAAAGGAATATCCACACTGAAGGTGGTACCTTCATGAAGCGCACTCTCCACCCTTATCGTTCCTTCCATCGCGGAAACTAGACGCTTCACAATTGCCAGACCCAAACCGGCCCCTTTGTGTACCCGATTGTCATCTAGTTCATTTTGCTTGTACTCCTCAAAAACACTATCAGCTTGTTCGGGGGTCATACCTCTCCCCGTATCTTTTACCTGAAAGGAAATTAGAGCATGATTTGCTTCTTGCCTAATTAGCTTAATACTAGTCTTCACTGAGCCCCGCAGGGTGAACTTAATGGAGTTATTGATCAAGTTCGTCAAGATTTGATAAATCCTTACATCATCTCCAAGTACCCAATTGGGGACATCTGACCCGCAATTGAAGACCAATTCAATTTCAAGATCACGCCTACTATTCTCGTAGTTATTTGAAATCTGGGAGAGTATAGTTGCAAGGGAAATAGGGTCTTGACTTAAAACCAATTTACCAGCCTCGACTCTTGAGAGGTCTAAAATATCCTCCACTATTACCTTTAAGTTCCGACCAGATACTGTTAGGTATTTTAAATAGTCTTGGATTTTATCGGAGATCGCTTCCTGTCCGATAAGTTCTGTATATCCTAAAATAACATTAAGAGGATTACGTACTTCATGACTCATCATGGCCAAAAACCGAGACTTCTCCTCATTCGCCCTGTCGGCCTTTTCACGCAGCCGCTCTAGCTCTATATTCTTCTGCTTAAGCTCCTTTTGAAGGAAGTAGAGATCATTTCGACTTTGATTTAACTGTTCGAATTCTTGATAAGCTTTATGCCGATTATGAAGAAGAAAACTGATGCCGTCACTAGTTTTAATTAGCTCCGCATCCACATGGAATTCTTGACCTTCAATTATGCATTTCATCGCATCCAATTGCAAGGATTCCTCAATAGGTATGGAATCTAAAATTCCCTCTAAAAAAGAACAGCTAGAATAAATGGAGGTACCTACCTGAAAGGAATTCTTACCAAAATCCCCTGCGATAATCTGTTCGATAGTCCCTTCTTCACTCAATAATAATTCAGCAAAGTATAGGTTAATGCGAGAATTCTTCAAATGGATTAATTTAATGATTGATTAGCCAGACTAAGAAACGCCTCCTCTACGCCTGTACCCTCTTTGGCACTCGTAGCTAAATCAACAGGTATTGAGATTCTTGACAATACTCTGGACAATTCCTCATCGCTTAAAAGGTCTCTTTTATTACCCACTATAAGGAAACGATCTAATCCAGATAATTCCTTTATCTCTTGGATGCGCTCCTCAATCTTCAAATAGGTTTCTTCTGCTTGTAAATCAAATACATACATCGCGGCATGAGCCCCTAGAAAATATGACTTGGGAACTTTCTCATCATCCTTGGTCCCTGCTACATCCCAAATCATCAATTTTAGGCTTTCATTGCCCAATTCTATCATTTTCGCACTGACACGTACGCCAATTGTGCTAATGTATTCTTCGGAAAACTCATTACTCACAAACCGTCTAATCAAAGAGGTCTTGCCTACTCCAAAGTTCCCAACTAGTAGTACTTTCTTAACTTTCATAAGCTTCTGATTCAACAATCTAAAGAATCAATTCACCTTTAATTAACTCATTCAACTTATGTTCATCCTCCAGGTAAGATCGGTCTCTGAGGATAATTGAAGACATTTTGATGAGTCTGTCACTCAAGTCCTCCTTGAAATCCCTGCTTAAGACGCCCGAAGTTGCAGTTGCGATATAAATGGTTTTAAAACTCATTAAGGAGATTTGAAAGGTTTCGAATTTGATATCCTCTAAATCTTGACCCTCTTTGGCAAAAGCATCTTCTACAAAAGCCTTAATCGCGGTCAGCATACCAGACACCATATCTTTATCCGCAATATTCCCCCGGCTAAAATTCCCAATTAGCAAGCCCGAATCCTTACTGATTACAAAGACCTCCTCAATCACAGGTTCAAAGACTTCCTGCAAAACTTCACTTGCATTAGCCTTCTTTCTGCTAAAAAATCTTTTTAGAATTTGTTTAGGCGCAAGTTTATTACTGATAGTCTCATTAATACTATCCGTCAGTTTTTGAATTTCAGAGACAATGAACTTTTTAACCAACTTGCCCATAATTGGATAAAGAGCCTCCACTACCTCATCCTGTGACTCCTTAATTTGGGCCTTGATAGTTTTCGTGATGGTGTCCCCAAAGTAAACCGGAAAGTTTTGCTTTAGATCTTCAATCTTTTGATCTACTACCGGATCAACTTTACTCTTAAACCTCTCCTTTTCCAATACTTCATTGCGCAAAGTCTCTATTTCCTCACGCTCATTAGCTAAGAGAAGTTTCTTAAGCAATTCGAAGCGGTCATCAACCATCTTATCTTTAGCCTTGGACTTCATTTAGTCCTGTAACATCATGGCAATTTTTTCCAATGCTTGGCCCAATTTTCTGCGGTCCGCCTTGGAATCATCCAATTGATCCAGGCCCTTGTTTAAATCTTGCCGGAGATCTTCAAGCTTATTCTCCATAAGTCTCTCTAAATCCGCAATGCTATTTTGGATTTCCTCCACCGCTTCGCTTAAATTACGCTCAGTATCTTCTCGCAGCTTATCGAGTTTTTGGTAAACTTCTTCAAATTCCGAATTATACTGCTGAATATTCTCACCAAAAATCAAATCCCTTACCGCAGCAATACGACTATCTATAACGGCTTCCTCACCTCCTGGTTGATTTTTATCTGACTTCTTTGACATCTTTAATTTCCGTTTTGAATACTTAGGTTTTATTTAGCGTGGTTAAAAATACAGTAAGTTTGTTATCAACATCTTATATTCTAGAATTATTCTAAAATATTGTCTTTTTCATTTGGGAAAAACCGCCAATTTTATTCTTAAAATTGAAGCTCTAGCCCACTGAAGAGTGTTACAAGATGCCAAGACCCCAAAACAAAGCCGATTTGCTAAGGCTTGCGAAAGCTAATTTCTCCAAGCTTCAATCCACGATTGACCGTTATAATCCGTCAGGAGAGCTGCGTGAATTCAAGTTAGATACCATGAATAGGAATGTCCGCGATGTTATGGGACATTTACACCAATGGCATTTGATGATGGAGGATTGGTACACCATTGGGATGAGTGGCAAAAAACCGGAAATGCCCGCTGCGGGGTATACTTGGAAAAACACTGGTGCCCTGAATAAAATGATCTGGGAAGCATGCCAAGCAATAAGCCTTGCGGAAATGCAATCTAAATTAATCCGAAGTCATCAGGCCATGCTCGAACTGATTGAAAAACATACAGATGAGGAGCTATTCGAAAAGAAGCGCTATCCCTGGACGGGAAGCACCTCCCTGGGAGCTTACCTCATTTCAGCCACATCCACTCATTACGATTGGGCGATCAAACTTATCCGTAAAGCCTTGAAATAGTTTTTATTTACGGCAAGCGCTGTCCTTGCTTGTTAATATAGAAGCTTTCACCATTTAAGATGACCTGGGCCCTACCTTCAGAAAACAAGAAAGCTCGGTGGTATAGAATGGGAATTACCAATTCCCATTCTCGATTGGCATAACCCCATAAACGACCGGAGCGTACCGGAATAAGGTCCTCCTCAAAGCTCAAATATTCTTCATACAAACACGGAATTAGAAGCACCCCAGAAGTATCGACTTCACCACGAAGCTTAATTCCATCCACTCTCTTGGTCACTTTTGCCACTCCATTCTGAAAGGGCCCTATCCCGTGATACTCCACCGGTATCACCAATTGACCTTTCAAATTAATTCGACCATAGAGATCTCCTTTTTGCACATAGGCGTAACCCTGATTAAAATCACCGGTCTTGTCATAAATAAAAGGACTGAGGATTTCACCCTTCTGCGAAATATGACCCCATTTCCCATCCTTCTTGGCAATGGCAAAACCTTGGGAAAAATTACCCGCCCATTCATATACAAAGGGAATAACCTCCTGTCCTTGAATATTGATATAGCCGTATTGACCTTCTTTCATCACCGCTATTTTATCCTCCCTTAGATTGTGAAATGATTCATAAATGGCCGGAATGATGACCTTACCGCTATCACTAATCAAACCATACTTCCCTTGCCTTTTCACCCTCAAGGTGTTAGGGTAATTGAATCTTGATATATCGTCGTAAATAAAAGCTAATACTTCTCCTGCATTTGCGTCCATCATACCCCATAAGCCATCCTTTTTAGCCATCGAAACTCCAAATACAAAATCCTTAGCCTGATCATATTCGCAGGGGATAATCTCCTGCCAATTGGTATCAAGGAAGCCATATTTACCGTCGCGCACCACCAAAGCACGATGAGATCGAAAATGAGATATCAAGGTATAGCCTTCGGGAATTAAAATCTGACCTTGCCGATTGTAGCCGGTGTAAAGGTTTCCCTTTCGAACTAATAATACTTTAGGAAAACGCAAAGACCGATCGATGTAGTTCTCAGCATAATCATATTGCACCGGGACCACCTCCTTCCCAGCTCGATTAATAAATCCGTAGTAGCGATAAGATCCATCGAAGGTAGAAACCTTGGAAACCCCCTCCATAAAGCCTTCAATCTCCTCGTACTTAGGTTCACAAATTATCAAACCAGAGGTATCAATTAGACCATAATCACCATGCAGTCGAAACGGCGCAAGACCACGTCTAAATTCCTTGACCTGATAAATCGAATTCTCAACTTCGTAGCGACCTATTTCGGAATTGTAATGTCCAGGTATTCGCTCTTGCGCCCAAAGGCTAAATGAATCGAATAGTATGACTAACAAACAGGCAATTCTCACTGGTCTCGGGTTTTTAGAATCACAAGTTAGTAATAACTTATGCCAACTCTAGATTCTTGTCTATCTTGCTCTTAATGAGCCTCAATCCTGAAATAAAGACCTATTACGATCAACTCGCCCCTACTTACGACGATTCTCGCTTTGCCAACTCTTATGGGCAATACATTCATCATCAGGAACTTAAAGTTTTAAATAAGTATCTAAAAGTTAAGGATTATGAGCACAGCTTGGATTTAGCTTGTGGTACGGGTCGTTTTCTTGGCTTCGCGAAATTCGGCTTAGACATTAGTCCGGAAATGTTAAAGGTAGCTCAGGCGCAATTTCCGGCTGCAGAATTAAGGGAAGGACATGGAGCCGATATGCCCTTCCCTGAAGGTGAATTTCAGAATATTCTTTCTTTTCATTTAATGATGCATCTACAAAGAGCTGATCTGGAAGAAATTTTAAATGAGGCTCACCGCATTTTAAAATGTGAAGGTCTGTTTATATTCGATATACCATCCGCCGAAAGGCGAAAGCTGATAAATTATAAAGCCGAAAACTGGCATGGCGCCCATAGTATAAGCCCTAAAAGACTTCAGTCGATTTTAGGATCTCAATGGACCCTGCATCAATATTATGGCATTGCTTTTCTGCCCATTCATCGTATCCCAAAGTCATTACGCCGCTTGTTTATTGGCCTCGACAATTTGCTTAGTCGCTCTTTCCTGAGGCGGTATTCATCGCACCTCATCTTCATTCTTCGTAAGCGATGTTAAAGCAAATTCTCCCCGCATCAATTAGGATTAAAATCCGACTTTTCCTGCGAAGATGGCAAGACTGGCGCAGTGGACAGTCGCGTTATTTTGCACGAAGCATTTCTGCCTTTTTGGAATCTCCACACCAATTAAGTCTTAAACTGGCCTTAAAGCCAAATCCAGCGAAGCTCAATAATCTAAAGATTGCTAGTCAGGAGATTGCCAAAGTTTATATCGCTCCTGGTGAGATTTTTTCCTTTTGGGAAGCTGTACCTGCCCCCTATCTAAAAAATGGGTATCAAGCCAGTCGATCTATTGTGGGCAAGGACCTACAGGCTTCCATCGGCGGAGGACTATGCCAGCTATCAGGAATGATTTATTATTTGAGTTTAATGGCTGGTTTGGAGGTAATAGAGCGTTATCCCCACTCCAGGGACATCTATACCGATGAAACCCGCTTCACCCCTTTGGGATCTGACGCAACGGTAGTATATGCCTATAAAGACCTACGAATTCGCAATAACTTACAGCAGGCCATTCAGTTTAGTTTTGATATAGCGGAAGATGATTTAAGCTTAAATCTCATTTCCGAAAAACCAATCCACCCACGGCAGGTGAGCTTTGAAATCCAGGAATCCGACTTAGATCATAAAATAGTCCATACCCTTGTTGATGGGCACTTGGAAGTAATTTCCCACTATGCCAAAATGGAGTCCGCTTAGTCTGTTGATGTATTGTTCACCCTTTATACTCATTCCCTTGTACTGGTTTCATCATCCTCTAAGAATCTTATATCTTAGGAGCCTTGATTCTAGTTTCAATTGGATCTGGAAAAATTTAAAACCAATAAATAACACCTAAAGCTCCCTCTGATGGAAGAAAACATGACTACGCCTCCACGCCCACCCAAAAACTGGTTGGTTGAATCAATTTTAGTAACTCTGTTTTGCTGTTTACCTTTCGGCATTGCCGGGATAGTACATGCATCAAAAGTTGATTCTAAATATGGCTCAGGCGATTATGCCGGTGCTGAACAAGCTTCGGCTGATGCTAAAAAATGGACCATGCTCGGTTTCTGGATAGGACTTGGTGTAGGGGTTCTATATTTCCTATTAATGGCCTTAGGTGTAGCCGGTGCCGTTGCCACTGAAATGTAATAAAACCCTAATTCGTTTTGGGGCATTTTTTGGCCTGCTAGGTTTAGCCTACGTATATCAAGCCTACAATCCTCTGGATTCTGCTTGGTTTCCTAAATGTCCATTTAAAAGTGTCACCGGATATGAATGTGCAGGTTGCGGCTCCCAAAGAGCGGTGCATCATCTCCTAAATTTAGAGTTTAAGTCTGCCTTTAAGGAGAATCCTCTCCTCGTACTTTCTATTCCCTATATTTTACTAGGGTGGATTATCGACGGTAGTAAAAACCCTAGTCAGAGAATGATTAAGATGCGCAAGACATGGTACGGGCTTCGAGCTACTTACATTGTTTTGGGTATCGTGTTATCCTTTTGGGTCCTGCGCAACTTGATATAAAATTCAGAGTGAGATCAATCGGTCTCACTTTTTTTTTGTCCTAATCAGATTCAATGGAATTGCTCGGGTACGATATTTAAAAATCCTTCGTTAAGACCTTAACCAATATTTCAACATGCAACGCTACTCCTACCTCTGCCTTCTATTAGTATTTAGCTTGTTTGTACGCGCCCAGCAGCCGGACACTTCAATAAGCTTATTCTTTCCCATCGACAGTTTTGAACTTCCGGACTCGGAAAAGGAAAAGCTTGATGAATTTTTAGCCACCATTCCCCTGGACCGCCTAATCAGCAGCAGTATGGTGGCTTCATGCGATGCCCCCGGTAGCAGCGAATACAATGAAACTTTAGGCTTAAACCGATTAAATGCGGTGCAAAAACTCTTGCCTAAAGCTTTGCTGAAAAATCTGGAAAGCAGCGTTAATTTGGGGGATAAGGGCGAAGAAAAAAAGGAATATTCGGATGAAGATCGCCGGGTAGATTTGAATATCTTCTTAGGTAAGGAAGAGATTGATTATGGCCCAGGTATTGAGGAGCTTTTATCCAAATTAAAGCCAGAATCACAAGAATTTGAAATTGACCCTCGAAAGGACACCATTTTGTATGGCCAAGAGGGAAGCATTCTTATAATTCCGGCTAATACTTTCAAAGTAAGCCGTAAGACGAGTCAAATTCGAATTGAGCTTAATGAGGCTCTGGATTATTCCGATATGCTTCTGCAGAATCTCACCACCACCTCCAAGGGACAGATTCTCGAAAGCGGTGGCATGGTTAATATTAGTGCCTGGCAAGGTAAACGCAAACTAAGCTTTGTCCGAAATCGCAATATTGAGCTTCTGATTCCCAAAAGGGATAGCCTACAAAATCCGCAAATATTTAAGGGTCGCATGCACGATCCAGATTCTATTGATTGGACCGCGATTGGTAGGCCTAACCTGGTAAGTGACGCTTACCCGGATTTTAACTATTGTTGCAGCTGTTACACTGCTATCAACTGCAATTTCTGGTGTCGTTTGGGAAGATTTTTCCGGGGTACTCCTCCGCCTGCACCAGCCTCAGGAGGAGGGGAGAATAGCTGCGATGTTTTTAAATACTTTTTAGAAAAGTACGAAGTAGAGAGTACCGAAGAATTAATGGCGGTGGTTAGCGATTTACTGGCTGAGCAGCTTGAGACTCCCATTACTACCCCTCAGGGCCTATTTTGGGGATTAGAGGAGCTAAACAGAATGGAAATTAAGTCGCGATTGGATTCGGGAACAGCCACCACTTACGACTTAAACTACTACCTAGCGGATGTACGCCAATTAGGCTGGATTAATATCGATGAATTTAGCAAAAGACCCAATTGGCAGCTTACAAGGCTCCATATTCCAATTAGCCCTAAAACTCATAGTGATGTCAAGCTAGTGTTTAAGAGCCAACGTAGTATTCTCCCTCCTAATCGGACTAATGAAAATGGGGCCTTTTTCAAGGACATTCCTAAAAACTACGAGGTAATAGTTGTCGCGACCCAAATTTTAGACGGCAAGTACTACTTAGCCATGCAGGAAATCACCTTGGGCAAGGATGAGGTTAAATTAGAATTTGAGGAACTAAGTTTAGAAGAAATTGCTGAAGCTTGGGAAGACCTAAACAGCATTTAAGCCCAACCACTGAGCTCCACTCCTAATCGAGCATAAGGTGCGGAGCTCAGCTGGTCAGAACCTTTCCCAAACCGCTGGGATTTTTAATCCCTGAGTGCCATGAGTTTTAAATAGCCTAGTCGACCTTGCATACGACATACGGCTATTACGGTTTGATTATCATCGGGGATGAGAAATAGAAGTTCCAGCTCCAGATTGGAAAACACCTCTAAACCTTGCAAGGCATGCTCAAGCCAAAGAGGATCATAAATATCCTTTGCTTCCGGGCTAAATCGATTACTTTGATATAGGGCACTTTCCACATCAAGACTATCCAATGTCATCCCTTTTTCAATAAAAGGAAGTAAAGTGACTTGGTCACCTTGACGAGCTAATTCAAGGGCTATTTGGCCGTGAGCAGTGCTTAGGCTCGAGACTACCAATAATATGGGGATTAACACTTTCATGATTACTCCCCCCCTGGTTCACTTGGACTAATGGTCATATTACATGAACCCTCACAGGTGCATTCAATCTGGATAGGATCAGCCAAAATGATGCGCTCGGTACATTTTGCGCTAGCACTAATGCAGTCTCCGCTGCAATCTACATTATAGGAAGGCCCTTCAGGACTTGCTTTAGTAAATACTATGCTAATTTCAGTTTCGTCCAAAGTATTTACTACATAGTACTTAGTCGCTATACCTGAGGTATTTGCGTGTACTTCTACCGCAGAAATCCGATACTCAAAGAAAGAATAATTCTCCAAAAGCACCTGCTCCAATTCAGCTTGAAAGGTTCCGTAAATATTTGCTAAACTATCGAGCTCTCGTCGACCTGATTCGGCAGTACTACCGATTCCAGAACTTGTTCCGACTCTGGTGACTTTTAAGCCGCATTGGTCTGTACACGGACATTCATAAACTCGCGCCGATAATTTCACCCCCTTTCCTTTGCATTCAGCACAGTCTCCTTCACAGTAGAGCATCCACTCTATTTCCGGGCTTGATTTAGCAAGTGGAGCCAAGGTCTCCTGCTTATAAATCCGGAGCTCCGGACTCATTTGCCTGGACTCATGTTTTTGACAAGAAATAAATCCAAATAGCAATATGATGCTGGTAAAATTGAGTAGTTTTTTCACATCGATTAGATTAACAATTGGCTGGAATAAAGCTATGGATCCAGGGCCGAAAAAGCACGGAACTTTTTGTTCCTCTGGCAAATAGATATTGTTTTAATTGCTGATTATCAACTTTTTAAAATTCAAACTAAATCATATAGTGAATACAATCTGCAGCAAAAGTGCTCAAACCATGAATGTATTATTCATCTCTTGATTATATGAGTTTCAAAAAACCTTAAACGATTTAGAAATTTGCCGTGTGAATCGCCAGATTTTGATGAATCGAAGGAAAATTTAAAAGGCAGAAAAAGCTAAATCATTCTTAAAACGAAAATCTTGCATGGTATTTCCTAGCTTTAATCGTTTAAGCTCAAAACCGATTTATGGCCGTAAAAGCCTTCCACTGGAAAAGCCTGCTTCCTCATTTATTCCTGCTTGCAATTTATGGAGGTTCAAAGCTCTTTTTCCACTTTGCAAGCGCAGAAGATCATCTCTTTTTGAGTCGACCAACGGCGGGCATTGTATCCCTTTTTACGGCCCAACCTTTTGAAACCTTAGAAGAATCTTCCTTCTTTTTCCCTGGTCTAAATGCCGTGATAGATGCCTCCTGTAGCGGACACAATTTCTTCTTGTTGAGTTTTTTGCTCCTGGCCTGGACGAGCTTGGCCTATCGACCCGGATGGCGAAAGCTAGTGGGCATAATAACCAAAAGCTTACTACTAGCTTTCGGACTGACCATAATTGGAAACAGCTCGAGAATCCTAATCATCCTTGGCTTTCAATCGAAACTTGTTCGACTATTGAGCCTCTCAGACCCCATTATACATGAAGCCCTCGGCGTATTGGTCTATTTCAGCACCTTAGTTGGAGCCTACCTATTATTAAATCTTTACCTGAAAAAACAAAATGCAAAATTTGCTTAATCCCCGCTGGATTCTCTTTCTGAATGTTGTGCCCCTGATTATTCTGGGCTCTGTGCTTTTTACCCAATATGATTTAATTGAAGATCTAATAAGTCCATCGGATCAGGAAGCCTGGTTTTTTCTTGTCCTCGCCTTTTTGATCACTCTCGGCTTTGATTTGTTCTACTTGATCCGCTACCAAACCCAGCAGAAAAAACTGAATCAAGTCTTTGCCTGGCTCAGTTTAGGAATCCATTTAACTTTCAGCTATTCCTTTTACTTTCTGGCGGAGGACTTAATCCCATTTGGTGTGCCTGATTGGATGGTATCAGAGGATACTAGCTTCTTCTTAGGAAGCCTGAGCTTACCTGCTCTGCTGCATGCCCTGCTGCTATTGGTCGTCTTCTACAGCCCTAATCCCGAAAATAAAAAAGCTGCTTGGCGATTCGTCTTTTCGCTTTTTCTGCCCGTCCTGGTCTATACTTTTGGACTTTTAATCGTGCCGGTTTGGAACTTGTTAAGTATAGATAGCGATATTGAGATTCATGTCTTTATCCTCTCTATTGTAGTCGCCACCCTAATATTCCTCTTCTTTATTTTTCAGGGCCTGTATATTCTAATGATTCGTAAGCAAGGAAAATGGCGGAGCTTCGAACTTTATTGGAAAGTACCACTCACGATAATTTTTCCTCTCCTAGGTTTGGCTTTGAATTCTAGTCCTGATCTTGATTTTGGTATCGAACCTGAATATGGAGTTTTTGGGCGATTTGGCTCCCCGGTGTTTTTCATGATCACCCTGGTAAATGGTCTATTACTCTGTTTACCTCGCCCTAAACATCCGTCCTTGCACTTGGCCCTATTACTCGGACGCTTAGCGGGTCTACCCTTTATCCTCTACTTTGTTTTAGTCATGCTGCCTTTCCTTCCCATCGCTTTCCTTGCGGTTATAGCGGTAGGCTTAGGCTTATTGATGCTGAGTCCCTTTTTCATCGCTATTATTCAAATTCAAAGTATTACCGATGATTTTCAGGTATTAAAGTCCAGATTTCCCTTGAAGAAATTAGGGCCGCTGATGCTACTGGCCGCTTTAATCCTGCCCCTTAGCATTAATTTGAGTTTTATCCTCGACCGACTAAGTCTGCACAATGCCATTGAATATGTGTACCATCCTAAGATCGGAATGGACTACGAGGTAAACCCTAAATCCTTGGAACGGGCCTTGCGAGCCGTTGAAAAGAATCAAAGTTCAAACGACTTCTTTTTCATGAACAATCACCGGCCTTTTTTGGACGGATATTATCAGTGGTTGGTATTAGACAACCTGATCTTATCTGATAAAAAAACCCAGGAGTTAAGGCATATTTTCATGAATGATCCCGCACCACAAATTATGCGTTTTGATAATGGAAACCGGGCCTCTGTGCATATCGATAGCACTTGGGTAGAAACTGAATACGATAAGGAAATTGGCGCTTATCGCTCATGGCTCCATTTCGACCTAAAGCAGGAATCGGAATTGCGCATCATTCAAGATGAATTTGCCACAAGCTTCGTCTTACCCCAAGGCTGCTATATAAGTAACTATTACTTGATGATTGAGGACCGCAAGGAAATGGGCTTGTTGAGCGAAAAGAAAAGTGCCTTATGGATCTATAATAATATCCGAAATATTCGTCGTGATCCAGGATTACTTCATTATCTGGATGGCCGACGCATATCTTTTAGAGTCTTCCCTTTTGCCCCATTGGAAAAACGACACACCGGAATTGAATTCGTGCATCATGGACCGGTGAACTTATCAATTCAGGGGCATCAAATCAGCCTTTCGGCAGATGCGGATCGCGATGCCGGTAACGACTACTATCAATATCTCTCGGCGGAAAGGGTAAGCTCCTTGCCAAAACGTTTACGCAAATCTTATCCTCATTTTCTAATTGATGCCCGAGATGGAAATTGGTCCGAAAGCCTTAGGAAAATAGAGGAGATCATGGAGCAACATGGTATGAATGCCGACAGAGCTAAAATTTCTTGGGTGAGTAGCATCAGTCAAAATTTCAGCTGGATTAAAGCTCAGGAAGTGGAGAATCTTCCTCTAGCTGAGACTGGCTTCTTCTTGGAAAGGGCAATGGAAAACGGTCTGCGTGCAGCAATGAGTTCGAGCTCCGAATTCTTCCCGCAATTCATCATCCTGAGTGATAACTTAAGTCCGGGCCATCTGCCAGAGCATTTAACGGACTGGCGTTTTATGTATCCCGGGCAGGAGCATTTCTATCATCTGAAAGAGGATGGCAAATTATGGGCCTATAAATGGGATTTTCCTCGGGCAGAAAAACCGGTGCTTAGCCACTCTATACCTTCAGCTATTGAATTGCGTTTATTCCAACATAACAATCGAGATTATTACCTCGACACCGCGGCAGGCCCACGTCTCATTACTACTAAGTCCGTTTTTCGTGATTTTGACTCCGATAAGCCATTAAATGCCTGGGAAGCTGGCGTGGCCATGGAGTTAAAAGAACGGGAATTCACTATTGATCCGCATCAAGAAGAAGAGGAGTGGCTCGATTTGGTTAAGTATAGCTTTAGGACCGGAATAATGAATCGGTTCACGTCCTACATTGCCTTAGAAAATGACGCGCAGAAAAAAACCCTGTTAAAAAAGCAAGCGGAAGTACTCAAAGGTAATCCCGCTTTAGACCTTGATGAAGAAAGTCAGCGACTCTCAGCCCCGCATGAAATATGGTTAGTACTTGTGCTCTTGGTCTTCATCGGAATTCATCAGCGAAAGCGTATCCAAGGTCTATTAGTTCCCTAAAGTGGCATGAAAAATCTAATCATAAAAAAAACCTCCCGAGGGAGGTTTTATATTTTGAAGAACACCAATTCCTAATTACTAGGATCAAATATTTTAGGAGCACTGGGGAAATCATACCAGGTCTGATTTTGACTTCCCAGACTGTTCGCCCAAGTTTGGAACTGAGGGAAGGCGTCGATCATGTCAATTTTTTCTAGAGGATGCTGATAGTTCCCGGCGGTAATAATCTCAATGGCCCATGGTAGACCATCTGCTGTGCGGAAGTTTCCATTATCATCTAAAGTGTTCTGATAAGATGAATTAAAGGCTGATGAACCCGGATAGGCCGGCAAATGAACTTCTAAGCCGCGGTCGTCGGAACGGAACAAATACAATTCTGGATAGAAATCGTCCGTTACACCCGCATTAAAATTGAGGGTAAAGCTCAAAGTATCCGGAGCTTTGCTTGGGCCATCTCCATTATTCTGGTAGTAGGAGCTGATGTCGGCAAAAATATCGCTGCTTAGTATAAAGCCATTCACATTCGCCGGGTCATTAGCCACATCACCCGAAAAGGAGCTTACCTTTTCATTGGGAAACAAGCTGCCATCTGATTTACGCAACTGCAGTGCAATGCCATTTCTTAGACCGGCGCCGATAGCGTCAATGCTAATCTTAAAATCAGCAGAAACTAAGTCATTATTCCCATCCCGACTGATAGTTACTTGTTGATTTAATACTAAATCGTTGAAATCGTAGTCCCCAGTTGCAGGCCATAAATCCTCGAAGGAAACTATATGCCGCCCACTGCTTGGATAGTACTCCCGATAGGCCTTGGCCGGATCTTGTGGGAAGTCATCATCGGAATCGGCAACTCCATCGCCATCCTCATCACATTCAATGCGGAAATTGTCTAAGAAGTTACCCACCGAACTATTTCCGGATCCGGTAGACACGGCCTCGAACATGAATACGGTAGTAGTTTGATTGGCCGGAACCACGTAGGTCCCGGAATAATAATTCCAGGCACTAGTACCAGAACTCATAATCGCCTGCTGGGTGGCTGTGCTGGTGCTGGCACCAATCTTAACCCTTGCCACATCATTCCCTACCCGGGCACGGTGCCAAACGGACCATCTAATGGTAGAACCAGGTTCTAAACAAAGACTTTGAAACAAAGCCGCATTGGGATGGTGGTTGGCATTAATTTCAAAAAACTGTCGGCCTTCTTGTGCCGGCACTCCTCGAAATCCTGAAGACCAAATTTCAATCTTATTATCTGGTGCGGTGGTTTCCCAGCCTGGCACCGTGGATTCGTTTACAATGCGGAAAGTTTTATTAGGAATGGCGGGAGATTCGGCCAAATTGTTCTCAATAGGACTATTACAAACGGTACAAGAACCGCCATTGGCTTGTTTGCCTGATTGACTCCCTTGATTGCTTACGCTAAATTGATAGGTTCCCGGGCCCTTGATATCGATGCGCTCTCCAGTGTACGGAAAGAAAACTTTATAGTCATCATTAGCAGCCATTTGCACCTTGAAAACCGCGCGACCTTCTTTTACCCGCGCTTTCTCCAATGCTTGACCTTGAGCATTTTCCAAAATGACCAATTCCCGTTCAACGGAAATATTATCGGGATTTAAGAAATCTACCTTTAACTTTCCGTTCAGGCTGGCCGACCAATTGAAACTCTTACTAATGCTCATTTCACTCATATGAGCCACTTGAACCGAGCCACCAGGGCTATCATCCTCTGGCTGACAAGCTATTGCTAGCACTAGCAGTGCTAGAACCGAAATCGCTTTTATTTGAGTGTTTTTAAACATATCTGATTGATTACTAGCACAAAACTAGACTAACCATAATATAGAGCCCCGAATTTTCGGAGAAGCTAAGGAATATTTCGATTAGCGGAAAAAAAAATCCCGAGCGCCTAGTAGGAAGCGGTCGGGATTTTCAATTCTTGCCTTCTATTACCCCAAAAAGCAAGCGATTATGAAGTATACGAGTTTCATAATCAACCTTTTGAATTAAATCAAAAGATTTGCTAAGGTAGTGTTTTCCCTTTAAAAGGAGATACTTTTCGATTAAGGGTTGAAAATCCTCGATAAACGGTAATCCCTGCTTAAATTGGACGCAAAGCCTGATAATGGAATATTACTGTGATGAAATTTTTCAAAGTCTTCCTCTTAAAAAGGCAGAATACGAAGACTGTAGCTTTCAATCCTGTCAGCTAAGCGAGCAACACCTTAGCGGATTTCTCTTTAGCAATTGCACTTTCAAAGATTGCGACTTAAGTAACCTGCGTTGGAAGGATACGAAGATCCAGGACTGCTTTTTCGAAAATTGCAAAATGATTGGCTTACACTTTGAGGAGCTTAGTAGTTTTGGTTTGCAATTTGAGCTGAATAATTGCCGCATTGACCATAGCAGTTTTTACGGATTAGATTTACGCAACTGTCGTTTTTCCAATTGCCGTGCCCATAGTTGCGACTTTTCAGCAGCAAATATGCAGGGATTGAATTTAAAAAACTGCGATTGGCTCGGAGCTAATTTTGAAAATACCCAATTGCAAAAAACCTCCTGGGAGGCTAGTATTAATCTTCGACTGAAACCCGAAGAACATCAGCTGAAAGGTGCTAGCTTTGAAGAAAGTCAATTATCAGGGCTTTTAAGCCATCTGCAAATCAAAGTCATAAGTTAATGCGAACTTGGATTAATATCATCCTTTCGATTTGCTTTAGTCTTAGTATTAAAGCTCAGGTATACCTGCTTCCCGAAGCCCAAGAAGGAAGCTCTCAAAATTGGAAGGTTTATGTGGTCGATGCTATGGGAAGTCCTGGAATTCATCAAGATGATAGAGTGCTGGATAGCGTAATCATTAAACTTTCTGGCTCTTTTCGTTTTAGTGAACTGTACTTCAGTATTCAAAACCCGATTATTACAGGTTCAGAATTGACTTATGAAATCAGTGTATTTCAAGTTTATGAAATTGCTCTTCCGCAAGACGATCGTTTACTCAAAACCATCATCTGGGAAAGCAATTTAAAATCCATTAGCCGATTGCGACCGGCGAAAGCCAAAAGCATTCAATTGGTTTCCGACAGCATAAGTTTAAAACCCGTTCCCCTTAAGATTAACCTAGACTCTTTGAAGCGAATTCCTTAATGCCCATAAAATCTGCTGTACAACCCGAACAGGTATTTCAATTCTTTCGTGATTGCTATGAGGCAGATCATGAAACTCTGCTGGTAAGTTCCATATTCAAAAGCCAATTTAAACTCAAACATATCCTCAAGGGAGATGAGGTTTTATTGGAAAAATCAGAACGTTTTGCTGCATTTGATCACCAGAAAGCCGCAGAGGTAAAAAGCGAACTGGAACTGAATGCCCTTGATAAGGAATTAGTTTATTCTGCCTTTTATATTCTCGGTAAAGACCACAGTGGATTTGGCAAGGAAACAAATTTAGCTTCTCCCCTTTTTATGATCCCTGCGGTGCTAAAAGGTGAGGAGGAATTAACCCTTGAATTACAGCGGGAAAATCTTAAAATAAATATTGACCTGCTGCGCAAACTAGACTTAAGGGAGCCCTCTCGCAGTCATGATGGATTCATCGAAAAGGCGGAAGCTATTCTCAATCGCGAGGGAGGCGTTTATGGAATAAAGGGGCTGGTAGAAGAATTTTATTCTAATGTAGACACCTCGGCGCTAATCGAATGGCCCAAGCTTTGGTCCGCAGCCAAAACCCAAAAGGCCTTACGCGAGGCCAAAAATGACGGACAATATATCCTCAGCCCCACCGCCGCATACCTCATCCTTGATAAGAACCAAATCACCTTGGGGGTCCTCAATGATCTCAAGCTTTTGGCGGAGGAGAATAAATTCGCTCCGCCACTCAAGGCTCTCTTTGAGGTCAATGACCCGCAAACCCCCGGTGCAGAATCATGGTGGAAATCGAATCTAAATATTGATCAATATCAAGGGCTAAAAAATGCCTTCGAGTATAAAAACTCTATCATCATAGGGCCACCAGGCACGGGTAAATCCTATACCATTGCCAACATTGCCGCAGAGGCTATTTCGCGACAAGAGAAGGTATTAATTGCCTCGAGGAACAAACCAGCTGTGGAAGTTATCCGCAGGATTTTAGAAAGGGAGTTTGCCCTGAAAGACTATCTGGTCCAAACAAGTAGCCGTTATTACCGAAGTTCTCTAAATGCCCGGATCAATCGTTTCCTTAGTGGGATTGGTGATCGTTTGGCAGGCAGCGGACCACCTGCCGAAGGCCGACTTAATTATCATCAAACTACGATAAACGAAGCTGAATCGCTTTATTATAAAGAACTCAACAAAGAGCTAAGGAGACTCGATTTAGGAAAAAAGCAGAAATTGAATTTGCCTTCTTTTCTAGAAAAGATTTGGCTCAATAGCTCCATTTTCCAAAAAAAGGCGGACTTTCTAAAATATTACCTCGATTTATTGGAGCACCGCATGCAGTTGCAAAAGGAGGTGAAGAAATATGCCAAACTTAAGATTCGGCATAGCATCTATTTAAATCGAAATAGCCACCGCTCCACCATTGTGAGATATCAAGAGGCCTTACAAAGCGAGAATTTCACCCAATTAAAGAAAATTCTCGAAGACCTCGAATATGAGAAACTCTTGGACATCTTTCCTATTTGGCTCGTCCACCTTTCGGAGCTAAATAATGTACTACCGCAAAAGCAAGAAATCTTTGATTTGGTGATTATTGATGAGGCCAGCCAGGTAGACATAGCCCAAGCTTTACCGGCTATACAAAGAGCCAAGAGAGTAGTGATAGTTGGCGATTCTCAGCAGCTCAGGCATTATTCATTTCTTTCCAGAAACAAACAAAGGCTCTTCCGTGAAAAACGGGGTTTACCCAATGAGGAGATTTTCAATTATCGAGATAATAGCATTCTAGATTTATACCTTAAGTCGGTTCAGGAGCAGGATCAAGTGAGCTTTTTACGAGAGCATTTTCGTTCTAGCCCCTTGTTAATCGGCTTTAGCAATCAAGAGTTCTATGAGGGTCAACTTCAGGTGTTGAAAGCGACTCCTTCGCAACTTATGCAGGAGCATATCGAAGTACATGGAACGAAAGGTCTGCGCAATAGGGAGGGAATTAACGAATTAGAAGCACGTAAGCTGATGGTGGCTCTGCGGAAAATTATCCGGCGTTGCGAAAAAGACTATCTGAAAACCAGCATCGGTATTTTATCACCTTTCAGCGCTCAAGCCCGTCACCTTGGTAAGCTCATCAAATCGGAGCTCGACCCTAAGATTATTAAGCGCCATGATATCACCGTGGGCGGACCTTATAATTTTCAAGGCTCCGAAAGGGACATTATGCTTTTATCCTTCGCGGTAGATGACCAATCGCATCCCTCAGCCTTCATTCACCTAAACAAGGCGGAAGTCTTTAATGTGAGTATCAGTCGAGCTAAATCCAAGCTTTTGATATTTCATTCCTTAGAAGATCGCAAGCAAAGGGATAGTCTTTTACACCGCTATTTAGATTACATCGATAGCCATCAACCTAAAAGTTTCAATACCGAAGAGCAGGATCAATTTGCCAAGGAGGTTCGCCGAGCCTTGAAAAAGTATTCCGGTTATGAAATAAGCTATGAGGCTCAAAACATTGGTGGGATGACCCTTGATGTCTTGGTCCGCTATAAAGGGGATTATTACTTCATCGACTTAATTGGATTCCCTGGCGATTATGAAGGAGCTTATCATTTGCATCGTTACCACACCCTATCCAGAGTGGGGATCCACAGTATCCCCTTACTCTATTCCTTTTGGAAAAAGGACCCTGATAAAGCCAAGAGGAGCTTAATAAATTCCATCAAAGACATTCGCAATATGCGTTAATGCTGAAGTAAATCAAGCAGAACCTCCATCCTGTGCAAAGTTTCCATGCTTTCGCAAGACTGCCGCATCTGCTCTCCCCATCTTTTAGATTCTTCGGGTAAAAGATTATTGGCCTTTGCTCTTGTTTCCGCATTAGGCCACTGGGCATAGGCTAAATACTCTCCATTACCCAAGTCGTGTAAGCGAGAACCTAAGGCTCGGGCATGGTCGAGATATAATTGGGTGAGCTCCCGCCATGCCTCGATAAAATCTGATTCAACACCTGCCTTCACTTTAAATCGATAGATTATACAATGCATGAGGGAAAATTACGGGGAAATTCAGAATTTTAGACTCGATAAATGCCTATGATTGTATCCCTTTGGTCGGGGCCTCGAAATCTCTCGACCGCCATGATGTATTTCTTTGCCCATCGAGGAGATTTTCAAGTGATGGATGAACCTTTTTTTGGTGCTTTCCTGGATAAATTCCCCGTTTGGCGGCCTTCTAGAGAGATAGCCTTACGGCAGATGGAAACTAAGCCCGAATTGGTGATGGAAAACATCCAACACAAGAGTAAGCATGGCCCACTTTTTCTAAAGAATATGGCCAATCATATCAGTCTCATTCCGGAAGACCAAGCATTAACTTGGAAAGCCGTAATTCTCTTTCGGGATCCAGCTTTAGTTATTAATAGTTATCGAAGGAAAATGGACCAAATCAGTCTTTTTGATCTCGCCTACCGAGAACAGAGCAATTGGTTGCAAAAATTGCATCAGGAAGGCAAACAGGTATACCTACTTGATTCTGATGATGTCCAAAGGTATCCCGTTTCTGAATTAAAGAAACTTTGCCATTGGCTTGATATTCCTTTTGAAAACCGCATGTTAAGCTGGCCCGCTGGCCCTTTACCGGAGGACGGCCCTTGGGCTCCCTATTGGTATGAAAGGGTGCATCAAAGCCGGGGTATTGAATCCCGTGAAGAAAGAGCGGATATTGATCCCAGCATTTATGAAGACTCCCTTTATCTGGAATGTCTACCCTATTATCAAATTTTAAAAGAAGCCCAAAATGAGCAAGTACAATCTACCAGATCCACGCAATGAAGATACCCTCGTGTATGTCAATGGTTTGTATCCGCGCAAAGATGCCAAGGTATCCGTTTTAGACTCGGTAGTTCAAGGTGGTGATGCTGTCTGGGAAGGCCTTAGAGTTTATCGCGGGAAAATTTATCAATTGGAAGAGCACTTAGATCGATTGCTTGACTCGGCTCATATCCTAAAATTCGCAAACATCCCGAGTCGAGATGAGATTCGCAATGCCATATTTGGAACTCTCAAGGCCAATAAAATGGAGGACGGTGTGCACATTCGTCTAACCCTAAGTCGAGGACTTAAGAGCACCTCCGGGATGAACCCAAAATTAAACAGCTTTGGCTGCACGTTAATTGTTTTGCCCGAGTACAAGGGTTTTGTTTACGGTGAAGATGGCCTAGATTTAATCACGAGCTCCATTCGGAGGAATGCACCTGCTTTCTTGGACTCTAAAATCCATCACAATAATTTGCTTAACAACATTTTAGCAAAAATAGAATCCAATCATGCGGGCGCAGATGATGCGGTTATGTTAGACCAAAATGGCTTTATATCCGAAACCAACGCCACCAATATTTTCTTAGTGCGCAATGGTAAATTGCTTACACCTTACGCTGACGCGTGTTTGCCAGGTTTAACCCGGAAACGTGTAATGGAAATCGCGGAAGATTTGAAGATTCCCTGTGCCGAGAAGAATCTGAGTATGGCCGAAATGTACACTGCCAATGAGATGTTTACCACAGGGACCATGGGCGCTTTAAGCTGGGTGAAAAACGTGGATGGTCGGCAAATCGGAGCCGGTGAAAAAGGCCCAATTTGCATTACTCTGCAAAATCGCTACTACGAGACTGTTGATGAATTAGCCGTAGCTATTCCTTAATACCAGGGTCTGCATTTTCCTGAGGCTCTGCAGCCAATTTCGAGGGAAGGGGCTGATAGGTTTTGGTAAAGGTATCTTTAACTCGTTGACTGGAGGCAAAATAGGGAACCCAAAGCGCCGCAGCTACCAATAAGCGGAAGACATCGCCGTAAACTTCCTGTGGTTCTGCCAATTCCATTTGGACCAATATTGTCGAAAGCAAAGCGGTCCAGACAAATCGGAAAATCAAGTAAAAAATAATTATCCGAGGAAGACTTGTACGCTGCTGGAAAAATTGCACGATGAGGAAAATGGGCAGGATAACCATGGATATATCCACAAAATGCTCTACTAAGACCAACAATACATATGTGGGGTTCGCAAATGCATTGCTGCGATCTAAAAAGGATGCCAGGGTGCTAATCATCTCATCGTCCCAAGCATCTACTATGCTGTAGGCCATTACAAAAGGACTTAAAAATAGCCCAATAAGAGGCAATACCATCCAGCCTCCGATGCTCAAAGGTGGTCCGGACAAGGATCCCACTGCTGGCAAAGGATCATAACGCTTATGCAAAAAGATTATCAAAACTACCGTAAGCAGCAGGCTCAAAAAGCGCACGATATAGACCAGGAATCTCATGAGTGTGTCCGCTGAATTTGCCTTAGCTCCAGCCAAGCCCTGATCATCAATTTTATGAACGACATAACCAACATTCTCCAACATCTTATCATGATCGCGAACCATCCTCGAGAAGTCTTCAGGCGCTACTTCAGGCTTTAAAGTTTCATAATCGTGAACGATATTAATCTCCGTTTTAGAGGCATTCACTGTAGTCCGATAGCTATACCGGTATTCGTCATTTGATACATTAAGAACCTCCTCTTCCAAGGGCCAATCTTCCGGTAATTCAATATCCACCTCATAATGTAATATTTTAGGAAAGGTCAAGCTCTGTGGAGCACTGCGGTCGGCATCTTCATAATAAGTCAGAAAATCATTTAAGGCAGGAGCGTAAAAGGTTGCGGTGACCTGACGACCTCCACTTGCTTCCCAGATGCTATCAATGGCATAATATTCATTTACATAAATGATATTTTTCGCTCGGTCATCCTTAATGGAAGGGAATCGTTCTGCTTTTAAAGAAGGCCAATAGCTTTGATAATAATTGGTATAGTCATCAGAAATAGACTCAGGGGTATTACTGCTGAGATAATCCCGCATATTATCGGCTTCATCCCCTTCAAAAACCGTGGTCACCTGAAAGAATGAAGGTTCTCCATTTTTCGATTTTACCACGTATTTATCATTTATACTCACCCTACCCCATTCGGTTTTAGGTAAATAATTGAGGCTCTTAACTCCGTCTTTTATGATTAAGCCTTTGCCATACATGGGAAAGTTCAATTCCTTAAAACTACCACCTAAATCACTTTGGGTTGGATCAATATAGATGCTGTCCCCTTCATAGATGGCGAGCATCACACAATGGTTAAAAACATAGGGGCTAACTTCCCCGTGCAATAGTCTTTTGCCTCGATAGGAGCTTACCCACATTGGATAGGCCTCAACATTCAAACTGCGCATCAATTCTACCAAGAGCATACTCTTATCCTTGCAATCCCCGTAACGCTGGTGCAAAACATCTAATGGATTATGCGGCTTATAAGCGTGGATGCCATTTTCGAAACCCAGGTAACGAATTTCATCTTGGACAAAGCGACTTAAGGCCAATAACTGTTTTTCTTTATCCTCCTCGGAGCCTACAATCTCCAAAGCGGCTTCTTTTAACGCAGCCTTATTGTAGAGGGGAGTTTGATACAATTGAAGCGCATCAAGCATTAGCTCTCCCCAATTGTGGTAATTACTAATCGCTACTCGAGGACGAGGATCATAGGAACTGGGCTCGCCACTTTGATAGGTTGCCGCCTCTAAATCGTTTAATTCCCAGATATACTCATCCGTAAGTAATCCTTTCTTTTCTATGGGCTCAACAACAGGTCCATCATAACTAAATTCGGGATAGTCTGATTTTGGGACAATCACCCGATAATTGAAATAACCCAGCGGAATATAGCGCTGTAAGGGTTCACTGGTGTAATAATGATCCTTAAAGGCGGGATTACGTCCCTTGAGGCTAAATTCATATTGCAGAATATCACCAGGTCGGATGTCGCGTAAATTATAAACCATACTCATGCTACTATCATAGATGAGTCGACTACGGCTGCTTTCGGTGCGAATTAAATCAGCTTCATGATTGGCTAATAAGTCAATTCGCTCTCCATCGCGAATCACGAAAATATTGTGAAAGGTTAAGCTTCGAAAACTGGGCTCATAGCTTATTGAAATATTGCTGTATGTACTTACTGCATCTGGACTTTCCAGTAAGTAGGCGTAGCGATAAAAAGTCTGTGCATTGGCCAGATCAACTTGATGATCATAGGCTAGGAACTGCTGACCATCATCGAGCCAAGAACTATCTGGAGCAGGAGCCTCGACAAGCTTAACCCAGTTAGGCCGTGGCCCCTCATATTGACCAAAACTAAAGAAAGGTATGAATAGGAATGCGAATAGGAGTCTTTGAAGCATGCAAGGTATTTTTCCGCCAAAGATGAAAATTATTCAAAAACAAGCCCTGTGACTGAAAGACGATTTAAAGCCATTTAAACCTTTTCTTTCACTTTGAATTATTTTGGTACAGCCAAAAAACAAATCTATGTCCATTTCTTCCCGCCAAATCCTTTGGGGATTGGCCCTTATTGGGATAACTTCTTCCCTCCAAGCACAAACCGAAAAAGCCAGCGAAGCTGATAGTACCAAAAAAGCCACTAAGGAATTACCCCTTGAACCCGAACGAAAAGTTAGCATTGAAAATCCTGGCATAACTTGGATGTCCGTTGACATTAGTCCTGATGGTCAAACCTTGGTCTTTGACGCCCTAGGGGACTTATACAAAATGCCGGTCTCTGGAGGAGCCGCTGAAGCACTCACTTCGGGAATGGCATATGAGGTGCATCCTAGGTTTTCACCAGATGGCAAGCACCTTCTTTACATTTCCGATAAAAGTGGCGCCCAAAATGTTTGGGTGATGGACCTAGAATCAGGGCAAGAACGCGCCATAACAAAAGATAAAAACCAGCATTTTTTCTCCGCCGACTGGAGTCCAGATGGAAATTATATAGTCGCTGCCCGCGGAAGAAGGAATATTAAACTGCATCTCTACCACATTGAAAAAGGTGGTGGGGCACAATTGATTAAAAAGCCGGAAGGTCTAAAGGCAATCGACCCCTTCTACGACCCCAGGGGTCGCTTTATTTACTTTTCTGGAAGAAATGGGGCATGGAATTATAATGCTAGTCTTCCTCAATATCAAGTGCAGCGCTACGATATGGAGGAAGGTATTATTGAACGAGTAAGTGCCCGTTATGGATCAGGTTTCACCCCTACTTTGAGCCCGGATGGAAAGTATCTGATTTATGGTAGTCGCTATGAAACTGAAACCGGTTTGGTGATCCGCAATATAGAAACGGGTGATGAGGAATGGCTAGCTTACCCGGTGCAAAGAGATGAGCAGGAATCTATTGCCACCTTAGGCGTCTTACCCGGAATGGCCATAAGTCCTGATAGTCGCTATCTCTATTTCTCTCATCAAGGGAAGATGAAAAGAGTGGACCTACAAAGCAAGGCGATTAGCGAAATCCCGATGGACTTGACTTTGAAATTAGAGCTCGGCCCACGTTTGGATTTTAAGTACCCTATCAGTGATGCTACCAAGCAACCGGTCAATCAAATAAGGGATGCGGTACCCTCTCCCAATGGAAAAAGCCTAGCGCTAACTGCCCTCAATCGCTTATACATTTATGATTTAGAAGAAAAGACCGCCAAAAGGCTTAGTGAGCATGATTTTACGGAAGCTATGCCTACTTGGTCCCCCGATGGAAAAAAATTGGCCTTTTGTACTTGGGACGGAAATTCAGGTGCCATTTACGAATATCGCCTAGGAAGTAGCAAGCCCCGGAAAATCAGTATTGCCGATGGACTTTATCATAGCCTAAGGTATAGCCCGGACGGTCAACGACTTATCTATATCCGACAAAGCGCTCGTAGTTACAGGGATGCCTATAGTCCATTTGTGGCAAGTACCGATGCTTTTATCGCTTACCTAGATCTAAACAAAAAATCAGAAATTATTATAACTCCCGCACAAGGTCGGAGCAATCCTCATTTCACTAGTAAAGGTGATCGTATTTACTTAAATCACGGTGCTAAGGGCTTAATCTCCATCCGCTGGGACGGGACTGATGAAAAGGAACATCTCAAATTAACCGGTATTACTACCTATGGAAGTAAGCTAGAAGATTTCCACAATCATGGAGCTACCGGAGACGACCATGATCATGAGCATAGTCAAGAGCCATCCCTTTTGCCTCAGGCCATGGATGCGTGGCGGGAGCGGACCAAACCTTCTAGCCCGGCTATTATGCTTATTTCCCCTACTGGAGATGAAGTCTTGGCCCAAATCAACAACGACCTATACACGGTACACCTTCCGCGATATGGAAAGAAGGCAGAAATCTCTGTGGCGAACCCAAGTACTGCGGCCTTTCCAGCTCAAAAACTCACCACCATGGGAGGAGAATTCCCAGCTTGGTCGGCGGACGGTAAATTAGTACACTGGTCCTTGGGACCGGCCCATTTTATATATGATTTAGCAAAGGCTAAGGCTTTTTCGGATAGCCTAAAGGAGGCGAAAGAAGCACAAAAAAAAGAGTCCAAAGACAGCTCTGAGGCAGAGTCTAAAAAAGAAAAGAAGAACGAAAAAGACCCCGTTTTTGAAGCAAAAGAAATTCGCCCTGAGATTTATTACACCAAGGACATTCCTCAAGGATACATTTTACTTAAAAACGCCCGTATCATAAGCATGAAGGGTGAGCAGGTAATTGAGAATGGAGATATCCTTATCCACAACAACCGGATAGAAGCGGTGGGAAGTAGTGGAAGTTTAAACTTACCCTCTAAGTATGAGACCATTGACTGTAGTGGCAAAACAATTGTTCCAGGTTTTGTAGATACCCATGCTCATATGTGGCCAAACTGGGGGATACACAAAAATCAAGTTTGGCTTTATGCCGCTAACCTGGCCTATGGGGTAACGACGACTCGTGATCCTCAAACCGCAACCACCGATGTTCTCACCTATGGAGATATGGTAGAAGCTGGAATGATTGAAGGACCTAGAATATACAGCACCGGTCCAGGGGTTGGATTTTGGTCGTATAAGATTGAGTCGCTTGATCACGCTAAACGTGTACTGAAGCAATATTCAGAGTATTATCAGACCAAGACTATTAAAATGTACCTAACCGGTAATCGTCAACAAAGACAGTGGATTATCATGGCTTGTAAAGAGCTCGGCCTTAAACCCACAACCGAGGGAGGCTTAGATTACAAACTAAACATGACCCAAATTTTAGATGGCTACCCAGGTCATGAGCATGCCTTGCCCATCTATCCTATTCAGGAGGACGTAGTTCAATTTGTGGCCCAATCTAAGACCACCGTCACCCCCACCATGCTAGTGGCTTACGGCGGACCCTTTGCGGAAAATTATTTTTATGCGACCGAGAATCCCTATCACGACGAAAAATTACAATTCTTCACTCCTTATGAGGAGCTAGCCTCTAAAAGCCGCCGAGTGGGCGCAGGCTGGTTTATGCCCGAAGAACATATTTTCCCTCGCCATGCTGAGTTCATAAAAGCCTTGGTAGAGGCAGGTGGTATGGCCGGTGTGGGATCCCATGGGCAATTACAAGGGCTCGGCTACCATTGGGAACTATGGGCTATGGCCGCGGGCGGTATTGGCAATTTGGACATGCTAAGGGTGGCCACCATTATCGGTGCGGAATCCCTAGGCCTAGATCAAGATCTAGGCAGTATAGAAGCCGGGAAAATCGCGGACATTCTCATTTTAGAGGAAAACCCCTTAGATGATATCAGAAACACCAATACGATTGAATTGGTAATTAAGAATGGCCGGGTGTACAATGCTGCCAATCTGGACCAGATTGCTCCGGATGCCAGACCATCAGGACCATTTCTTTGGCATTTCGATGCCCCAAAAACAATTGAAGCAAAGTAATGAGAATCAGACCATTTTTAATAATTCTGTGTTTTGGCCTTGGGCTTATGGCCTGCGAAGCTCAAGAAATGCAGGCGGAGAATACACCAGCCCCTTTTGACCCACTTCAAGCAAGCATAAAAGATCTGAATCAAGGTCTTAAAGAAGGGCATTGGACGGTACGAGAGATTACTGAAACCTATTTAAACCAAATTGAAAAACTGAATTTACAGGGACCTTCACTCCATGCTGTTATTAGTGTAAATCCACAGGCCCTCGAAATTGCCGATAGCCTCGATCGACTTTGGGCTGAGGGAAAGTCACTAGGTGCACTGCATGGAATCCCGGTGATTTTAAAAGACAATATCGAATCCCTGGACAAAATGCCCACCACCGCCGGCTCGAGAGCTTTAGCCAATAATTACGTTGGTAGAGACGCCCCATTGGTGGCCAAGCTTAGAGCAGCTGGTGCGATAATTTTAGCCAAAGCCAATCTGAGTGAGTGGGCTAATTTCCGGGGACAAAACTCTATCAGTGGATGGAGTGGTATGGGAGGATTTACCCGCAATCCATTTGTATTAAGTAGAAATCCATGCGGATCAAGTGCCGGCTCAGCGGTTGCGGTTGCCGCAGGACTCGCACCGGTGGCAATTGGAACTGAAACCAATGGCTCCATTATTTGTCCTAGTCAAACTAATGGCGTGGTAGGCTTAAAACCCACCGTTGGTCTGGTTCCCGGAACAGGCATCATTCCAATTGCATGGAGTCAGGATGTTGCTGGGCCCATCACTCACACCGTAAGTGATTTACAATTGGTGCTCTCAATTATTGCCGAAGCCGACCCCAAGAACCCCGCTCAATTGACCAATTGGCCGCCAGTGAACTGGACTCCTTTCTGGGAACAACAAGAATCTCTGCCCTCAGAACCTTTAAGCGGTAAGCGAATCGGCTACTTCACCGAGGCATTAGGCACCGATGCCCGGGTGGATGATGCCTTTGAAAACGCAAAAAATCAATTGATAGAACTGGGAGCTGAGCTTTTCGAAGTAAGTGAAATTCTCAAGCCTGGCACGAATTACGCATCTTATCAAGTAATGCTCTACGAATATCACATAGGTCTAAATGACTATTTAGGGAGACTGGATAGCCAAATTCCTATTCACAGTATTTCTGACTTAATTGCTTTTAATAAGCAGGATACTGTGGAACTAAAATACTTTGGTCAGGAGTACCTAGAATATGCCCAGGCCATGGATATCAATGATACCGTGAGCTATCAGAATAACTTAAGCCTAATGCATCGATACAGCAGAGAATTGGGTATAGATCGGATTATGGACAGTCTAAACTTGAATGCCATTATCGCTCCTAGTGGTTCCCCTGCTTGGGTTATTGATCCCGTAAATGGCGATCATTTCATTTTAAGTAGCTCATCGCCAGCGGCAATATCAGGGTACCCAAACCTCAGCATTCCCATGGGTATGGTGCAGGGATTACCAATTGGTATCTCCATTTTCGGCCGGGCACTGGATGAAAGCCAGCTATTGGAGATTGCCTCAGAATTGGAAAGGCAATTAGACGTAAAACCGCGACCAAAGTTTTTGCCGCAAGATTCTGGCTTGAAAAAATAGCGGGAAGTGCTTTGATATAAAGGCTTTTCCTTAATTTCAGCCGAAAATTTAACAGTATGCGTAATTGGATTTGGCTTATTGTTGCGGCGATTTGGATGGCTTTGCTAAGTATTCCTTGGCCCGGAGTCCCCAATCTTCGTGAATTCCTTCTTTACCCTAGCTCTGTTCTTCAGGTCTCATTAGAAGATTCAGACCAGACCTTCTCCGGGGGGGAATATGCCGACTTAAAGATTACTTATGATCAGCGAGGAGTGCCTCATATTTTCGCCAATAGTGAGGCTGAGTTGGCCTATGGCATGGGCTTTACGCATGCAAAGGATCGTCAATTTCAATTAGAAATGTTACGCCGTACGGTTAAGGGAAGGCTCTGCGAGGTAGTTGGTTGGAAAGCTGTAAAATCAGATCGCTTTTGGTTAAAATTCGACATGGAGGCCAAAAGTAGGGCGGCCATGGACCGACTGCGCGGCGACGACCCCGAATTGGCCGCTATTTTTGAAGCCTATGCCAAGGGTTTTAATTTTTTCCTAAGCCAACAAAACACAGGAGAACGTCCACCAGAGTTTCATCTCTTGGGTTTTAACCCAACACCGATGGAAGCTCATGATCCTATTCTTCTTATTCGATACATGGATAAGGTTTTAAACTACAGTGAGAATGATTTGAAATTCTCGGCCCTGCAGAAATACCTTCCCAAGGAATTAATTGAATATTACTATCCTTGGCAACGCGAATACATCTTCCCTATTTATCCGGAAATCAGCAATGTAGACACCATAAATCCAAGTCAGGGTATTGGACCTTATATACCGGAAAGCAACTTCGACTCGGCCGATGTACGTCGAGCTGCCGAGAATGAGGTAGGCTCCAATAATTGGGCAGTGGCTTCCACTAAATCTTCCACCGGAAATGCCTTTTTATGCAATGACACGCACTTGGGTCTTGATCTACCGGGGACTTGGTATGAAGTCCATCAAGTGGTAAATGGTCAAGTTGCTCATGGTTTCAGTATTCCTGGAGCACCTTTTATTATTTCGGGCTTCACCGATAAAGTCGCTTGGGGAATGACTAATGCCACTTGGGACCTCACAGAGTTTTATAAGCTGGAGGTGAATGACAATCGCCAATATCGCCTCGATGGCGAATGGGAAAATCTTGTCCCACGGGAAGTACAATTCCCGGTAAAGGATAAAGGCATGGCTTCCTTTGTTTATTACGATACTCATTTCGGTCCTTTAGACAGTGTTAAAGGGGACTTCTTGGCCACCCAATGGGTCGCGCAAAATTTCGAAAGCAATGAGCTCCGAGCCTTCCTAGATATTCGTAGGGCAAAATCTGTAAATGAGGCTTACGAGGCCTTGCAGAACTTTGGACATCCACCACAAAACTTTGTACTAGCAGATAATAAGGGGAATATCGGTATGGTAACATCGGGATATTCCTTGCAGCACAATCAGCCGCAAAGGGGAATCGTTAAGGCTCGTCGACGAAGCGACAAGGCCGAATTTAAACATATGGGACGTCGCTTATATGTTCTCAATCCTTCAAAGGGTTGGAATCATTCGGCTAATCAGAACCAAGTTAAAGGACCTTTGAGTCCCTATCTGAATACCATGTTTGCCCCTAGCGCTCGAGGACGGAGAATTAGTGAACTATTGATGTCGCAAGCTAAGATTGATCGCAAGCATCTTAAATTGATGCACGGCGATGTGATTGACGGCGAATGGCCCTTATTAAAGGATATGATGATTAACAGTAGTCCCGAAATCTTCCTTCCCTATCTGGAGGATTGGGATGGCTCTTGCACGGAAGATTCTGAGGCTGCCACAATTTACAGCGTATTTAAGTCGGCAATTTTGGATAGCATTAATGTGCGCCTAATAGGTGATTTCGACTTTAATCCGCCTGCCGAACACATGCTCTTTTTACTGCATCAAAATCGCCCCTTACCCATTGGTGGAGGGCGGTCCTTATCCAGAGCAGAATTAATTGATGCAGCTTGGGCCGGAACGGTGCAGTACTTGGGTGATTACTACGGATATAACCCCAAGCTATGGCAATATGGAAAGTATCACAAGATTTATTTCCGCCATTTGACCAAATTGATGCCTTTCAATTACACTCCATTCCCCGCTCAAGGAAGTCCAAGAACCGTGAATGTTTCCTCCAATTTACCGGGTACCCATGGGCCTTCCATGCGAACTTTGGTAGAGCTAACCGATGGTCAGCCTATCGCTGAAACCGTCCTTGCGGGAGGACAATCAGGTATCCCTGGTCATCAGCATTATACGGACCAAATTTCGGATTGGTATCAAATTAAATATCACAAGGTAAACTGGGTCGACAGCCCTGAGCAAAGCCCTTGGTCGGTAATTTATAATTTCAAGTAAATGAAAGGTTTATATCGCTTTACATTCCTGCATCTCAGCTTTTTTATTGGAGCGCTCATCCTTTCCAATGTTTGGGTTTTTATTGCACTTTCCTTTTTAGCCGGCTTAGTTCCAAGATTGAGAATTAACTTCTTCTATTATCTACTGCTGGCTATATTGGCCTTTGTGGTTGCTCTTTTTATTAAGTCAGTGCCGCAATTTATCAATCAGAGCATTTCCAATATTATGGAACTGGAAAGTGTGAGCTTATGGGTGGTGATTGCCATTGTAAGCACCCTTACGATGACCATCCTGGCCAAAGCCGGAAATGCATTACTGATGATTATTAGCCCTGCTCCCGAAAAAGCTCCCGAGGGGGACGAAGAAGACGAAGAAGAATATATAGACTAAGAAATTCATGCTCCGCAAACTTTATTTCAAAACCTTAGTAATAGGCCTTGGACTAGGCCTGGGCCTTAGCTCCTGTGAAAGTCATCAATTCGAAGAAATTGCGCGCTTCTCACCCAAGGATATCACTAGCCTGGATGGGGAATTCTTCATTGAGGAAATGCAGATGGATCTACAAAAGGGTGATATTCTGCAATTATGGACCGATTTTGATTATTCCTACTCCGGAAAACAAAACCTTTTTTGGCGATTCGTAATCCTTAAGGATGGTGAATACTTGCAAGAATTATTTGCCTTTCCTCGGACTATAGTGGATCCTGAAATTGACGAAACAAAAGTGGACGGGGAAAGAACCCATCGTAAAGTATCTGGCCTGAACGGTGATTTGGAAATCACGGCCGACGGAAACTATGACTTTAAAATCATCCTGATGGGTAGTAAAAATCCTAGCTTAGAAATTCATACCGCCGATTTAATCCTGAAGAAATAATCAGGTTTTAAATTTACCCTCATCTTACAAAACTGACCCCCATGTTCAAAAAATGGCTCCCGCTCCTGTTGCTTCCGCTGATGGGATTTGGGCAACAAACTCCATTTAATTCTAAGGCGGTTTTCCCCGCTAAACACGAGTTTAATACCGGCGACACCCTGCGCATCATGACCTGGAATGTTGAGCATCTGGTTGATGCCTACGATGACCCTTATGTAAATAATCGCAAGGAGGATGCTGCAGAAGTGGATAGTGCTAAGATGATGATGTTGGCACAAGCCCTAAAATTGGCCAATGCCGATGTGGTGGTATTGCAGGAAGCAGAGAGTGCAAATGCCATCGAAGCCCTTCGCGACCAGTACTTCCCTGAGCTTGGTTACACCTATATTAGCGATGCCCGGAGCCGTAATTGGTATCAAAATGTAGTAATTATCAGCAAGGTTCCCATCGGTCGAATGGTCGCTTACGGTAATGTGCATACTCCGGTAGAATTTGAAAAGGAGGGAGCAAAGGTTTATCAGACTCAGAATTACATCAATACTCGCATCTGGACCTGCGAGTTAATCGTTAATGAAGGCTATGGCATTTACATTAGTGGTGCCCACTTAAAAGCTGGAGGAGGCGATAGAAACCGTTCCATGCGTTTAGGACAAATCGCCTATTGGCAGATGGAAATGGAACGTCTAATTGCGGCAGAACCTCAAGCCAAATTAATGCTCTTGGGAGATCTTAATTCCTATCGGGATGGCCCTGAATTAGAAGCTTTGTTGGATTATTGGAATGCCGGAGTGCAAATGCATGACCCCATAGACCCTGCGGTAAATACTCACCCAGCCGACAATCCCCGCAAGCGTCTCGATTACATACTGTACAATGGAAATTTAAAGACCGATATAATCTCCGAATCAGCGCAAGTTTTTCTTCCCTTTGACTTGAGTGAGATGCGCCAGATAAGCGATCACCTTCCTGTAATGGTAGATATTTTGGTCGCGAAATAAGCTCCTATGCTCATCAATCTCCAAAAAACTATACTGTGAGATGCCCTAATTAAATCTTCCTTTATGAAGAATCTGTTATTCTGTATCGCTATTTTCCTTGGGCTAAACGTTCAGGCCCAAATTGTTCAGGCCAAAGCACTGGGTAGAAAAACGACTATTGGAATTAACCTAAGTAGTTTCGTGCTGGA
>Ga0207422_1000683_pt1 | contig 95459 bp, 79 predicted proteins | sample MarCyaLeptolynsp_FD_187757 | JGI IMG/M metagenome (GOLD analysis project Ga0207422, IMG submission 187757) | Marine cyanobacterial communities from Panama - species 1 Leptolyngbya sp. (SPAdes) | ecosystem: Environmental > Aquatic > Marine > Unclassified | place: Panama: Panama City | collected...
TAGGAGAAGTTCGATCCGGTGCCCGACCCGTATTTGAACAGACGCGCTTCGCGCACCCAAAGGCCCATAATGCCGTTGTCGTTGACCAGGTCGTCCTGAACCGACTGGATGAAGCAGGCATGCGGCTGCGGATGTTCGTAGGCCGTTGCCGAGCGGGTCAGCTCGCCGGTTTGCGGATCCACATAATAGTGGCCCTGGCCGGGACCATCGATCCCGTAGGACCAATGCAGGCCGGTGTTGAACCATTGCGGCGAGTTCGGCGCGACCTTCTGGGTCGCGAGCATGTAGCACAATTCATCGAAGAAAGCGCGGGCATCCTCTTCGCTCGTGAAGTAGCCGCCTTTCCAGCCCCAGTAGGTCCAGGTTCCCGCGAGCCGGTCGAACACCTGGCGCGAATCCCGTTCCGGTCCATAGCGCTCGTCTTCCGGCAGTTCCTTCAGGGCCTCCAGATCTGCTTCGCCGCGCCACAACCAGGATGGAACCGTATTCTCCTCGACCCTTTTGAGGCGGGCCGGCACACCGGCCTTGCGAAAATATTTCTGGGCGATGATGTCACTGGCGACCTGCGACCAGGATTTGGGGACCTGGATGTTTTCCAGGCGAAACACGATCGACCCGTCGGGGTTGCGAATTTCGCTGGTCGCATCGCGAAATTCTATATCAGCATACGGGGATTGGCCCTGCTTGGTATAATGCCGCTCAATTTTCATTTCTTAACCCCTAAAAATTCGCGCACGCCTGCCTCGGCGGCATGCCGATTGTGTTTTGGACCCTGTTTCTGTCGACGCCCCGGTCGAGTCGGTTTTTCTGTATATTGGGTCTATGGAAACCGTGAAATACTAAATATAGGGTTACCAGCAGTTTTTAACCAGAAAATTATTAACTGCTCCCCAAGCCTCAAACCCCGAATTCAGGTCGCAAAAAATCACACGCGCGCAGACCCCGCACGCAGGATTTTCGAACTGAAAAATGAGACTGAATTACGCCGAACGGGCTGACCCAGAAATGAAACGGGATCGTTGACCGCCGATGGATTGAAGCTAGTCCGACTCCGACAGAGGCGTCAAGGAGAAGGATTCGGTTCCACACGATCCGGCTTGAATCCGGTGAAAAACGGGGACAACAAAATTGCCTGTTGCACCACCCGAATTCCAAGAATCGCCCAACGTCCCGAATCGGCTGCCGAAATCGAATGGCCGTTCTGCGTCCAGGCGCATCGCTTGGACATGAACCGGGCGTCATTGATTCCCTCTATCCGGAGATAAAATGGGCGTTGGGCGCAGATCGTTAAAATTTGAAAGAAAGTCGATACAAATTTTCGCATCCGATTTGACCGGGATTTAAAGCGGACCTGTCATAGTCGCACCACTGAACGGGACGACGGCCAAAAGACATGCCGGATTGCTGCGCGATGGCAGCGGAAGCGGTTGTGGTAAAGAAAGAATGCGGGACGGTATCTGAATGACAATACATGCAGCATACGGATTGCCGTTGGAAATGCTCGACATCGTCGTTGTCGAGGATTCGAAACCGATGCAAACAATTGTCAGGTCAATTCTGGCTGCCCTGAACGTCGGGCGTGTTCGCATGTTCGATATGGCGGATGAAGCTCTGCAGGCCATGCTGAGCGAGCCGCCCAACATGATCATCACCGATTACCGAATGAGCCCGATGAACGGCTATCAATTGCTGCGGTCGATCCGGAACCGCAAGATGGCGCCGCTGTGTTACGTCCCGGTTATCATGATCACCGCGCATAGCACTCGGTCCGTCGTGGAAAAGGCCTATCGCGGTGGTGCGCACACCGTTCTCGTCAAACCGATTTCACCCAAGGTCCTGCAGACCCGTCTGGAATGGGTCATTCGCGATGACAGGCCTTTTGAAATCGACGAAACCGGCCATTGTGTGGTCGACGGCGTAAGCTCTCTCCTGGACAATCACAAGGAACGGTACATCGCCCTCACTCAGGCGCGTGAATATCACGAATTGATGACCCGTCAGGTCACGCAGAAGCAGGACGAGGTCGATAAGATTTTCAAAGCCGCATCCGGTGAACCCGAGCCCGAAATCGAATCCCAACCGCAAACCGAACCCGAACTCGAAGAGGCGTTGGCAGGATCCGGCGACGGGGAAGACGTCGCGCCGACACGGCTTGGCGGATTTGCCCGGGTTCGCGAGGAGCCCACGCCAAAACGTATCCGACCGCGGGCGGGCTGACGAAGCGCGAATCGGTTTCCGATACCTCCCGAACCCACCATTGCAGATACCCTGTGCCAGTAGTCTGGTATTCCTTGGCCGGTGATTTCCCGTGAAATCACCGGTCTTTTTTGTCGGCGGCGCAATACCGGGCCATATCCACTGCCGACGACGTGAAAAGCGGCCGGGAAAGATGTCATCACCCTATCGCTGGCAGCTATTCGGTTTAACGACGGAAAAATCCGGATGGCGACATAAGGTCGGTCGTTGTCACTGGACAGGATCGGCGCGGGAAGGCATAGTCTGCGCGATTTTCGAGGGGTCCTGGCGATGTCGCTGCTGTACGAAATCTTTACTTGGTGGAACGGCCAGACAATTGGCACGCGTTTCTTTACATGGCGCAAGGGTGTGTTTGTTGGCAAGGATTCCGCCGGCAACAGTTATTATACGGAGCGCGGCGGCAATCGGCGCTGGGTGATTTATAATGGCGAGGCCGATGCGTCAGCAATTCCATCGGGTTGGCATGGCTGGATTCATCATAGAGTGGATACGCCGCCCACGCAGGAATCCTATCGACCGCGCGACTGGCAAATCGCCCACAAGCCGAACATGACGGGCACGGCTGCGGCCTACCGCCCTCAAGGCTCCATCCTTACGCCCCAATCCAGACCGGCCGCAACCGGCGACTACGACGCCTGGACACCCGGCGGCTGAAGACCCTTCCAAATCCCATGGCCCATCCAATCGACGCCTCCACCGAATCCGCCAATGAGCAAGCCTGGTCGGCGAAGTCCTATGAGGACAATGTCCGATTTGTTTCGGTCTATGGCGAGGGCGTGCTTGGCTGGCTGGCGCCAAAACCCGGTGAAAGGATCCTCGATCTCGGCTGTGGAGACGGTGCGCTGACGGTCAATCTGGTAAAGGCCGGCGCCGATGTGGTGGGAGTTGATGGAGCGCCTGATTTTGTCAGGGCGGCGACCGAGCTCGGTCTTGATGCGAGACTTCATGATGGTGAAGCCCTGCCGTTTGAGCGCGAGTTCGACGCGGTTTTCTCAAATGCCGCCTTGCATTGGATGACGAAACCGGAAGCGGTGGTCGCCGGCGTCGCCAAAGCGCTGAAGCCGGGCGGTCGATTCGTCGGCGAATTCGGCGGTCATGGCAATGTCGCGGCCATCGTTACCGCCATGATTGCCGCTGCGCGGGCGCGCAACGCCGATTCAAGCCTGGCATTTCCCTGGTATTTTCCGACGCCCGATGCCTATCGGCAGCTGCTTGAAAGCGCAGGCTTTGTGGTCGACAGGATGAGCCACTTCGCACGCCCAACTCCGCTCCCCACCGGGATCGAACCCTGGCTTGGCGTGTTCCGGCAACCGTTTTTCGATCAGTTCGGTGCGGCAAGGCAGGAGGTGCTCGATGATGTCGTGGCGTCGCTGCAAACCAGTTTGCAACTGCCTGACGGTTCCTGGATTGCGGATTATGTCCGCCTGCGATTTGAGGCTCATCTCGCCGAATAACAGACTATCGACAAAATTCATGCTTGTGTTTGCCCGAATCAAGGGACAAATAGCCCACTGAAACCCGACGCGCCGAGATCAGCCAAAAGTACACCAGCACGAAATGACCTGTTCCAAGAAATCTGCCGTTTGCGGCGCCGCGCTCCTGACTGCGGCAAGCCTGTCGCTTGTTCCGCTGTCAGGCTCCTATGCGGAAGAACGCATCAGCAATCCGGTTGCGGTGTTTACCGGTCTCGACAAGATTACGGCGCGGATCGTGACTTTCGATGTCTATATCGATGAAACGGTACAATTCGGCTCGCTCCAGGTTACGCCGCGGGCGTGCTACACCCGGCCGGAAACCGAAGTGCAGAAGACGACAGCCTTTGTCGAGGTCAAGGAAGTAACCCTGTCAAAGGAAATCAAACCGATCTTTGGCGGATGGATGTTCGCCTCAAGCCCGGGCCTCAATGCGGTCGAACACCCGGTCTACGATGTGTGGCTTGAGGACTGTAAAGCGGAATCTGACGTACCACCGCCAACAAACTGATTTTGCAAGGCAAGACAGGCGGAAAGCGGAACCCTGGCAGTCTCCATCTTAATCCGGCCCGAAGTCAGGCCGCCGTTCTCAACGTTTTCATGACTGTCTCGCCGGGCGCCGGGTTGGCCAGAGCCCTGTAATCACCCTTTATCTTCAGTGCAGAATCGAGATGTGCCTGATATCGGGCGCGTGGAATTTCAACTGCGCCGAACTGTTTCAGATGATCTGTGACGAATTGGGTGTCCAGCAATTCGAAGCCGCCGACTTTCAATCGCGCCACCAAATGGGCGAGAGCCACTTTCGAAGCGTTGGATTCGAAGGAAAACATGCTTTCGCCGAAAAAGGCACCGCCGAGACGAACTCCATAGAGTCCGCCGACAAGGACGCCGTTGTTGCGGCACTCGACGGTGTGGCAGAACCCAAGATCGAACAAATCGCCGTAAAGCCGGCGAATGCGGGAATTTATCCAGGTCTTGCGTCGTCCATTTGAGGGTTGGGCGCATCCGTCTATGACCGCCTCGAAATCGCTGTCGACCCGGACTTCGAAATGATCGCTTTTGATGACTCGCGCCAGGCGTCTTGGGACATGAAACATGTCGAGCGGAATGATTCCGCGCATATCCGGCTCGATCCAGTACAAGCCGGGGTCGTCGGCGGATTCCGCCATTGGAAAGATCCCGCAGGCATACGCCTTCAGCAGCACGTGCGGCGTGATTTCCAGAACGATATCCGACGATTTGCTCATCGATTCGGGCTTCCCGAGGTACAGTCGGCACCGGATATTGCCGGCGCCCGCAACCTATTGATTTTCACAATGCCCCAAACGGATGGCTCGCGTCCAGACGGTCAAGTGGATGCAAGATATTCTTCAAGCCAGCGAATATTGTACATGCCATTGGCGATGTCCGGATTGTCGATCAGATCCCGGAACAACGGTATCGTCGTTTGAATGCCGTCGACCACGAATTCGTCGAGACAGCGGCGCAACCGCATCATCGTCTCCACGCGCGACCGGCCGTGAACAATCAGTTTTCCGATCAGGCTGTCATAATAGGGGGGTATGTCATACCCCTGATAAACACCGGAATCGACCCGGACACCGAGACCGCCAGGCGGGTGATAATAGGATATCTTTCCCGGAGACGGCATGAAGGTCCTCGGGTCCTCTGCATTGATTCGGCACTCGATTGCACAGCCTTCCAGCCGGACATCGTTCTGAGTGAACGTGAGGGAAGACCCGGAGGCGACCCGAATTTGTTCGTTGACCAGATCGATGCCCGTGACCATTTCCGTTACCGGATGTTCAACCTGGAGCCGGGTGTTCATTTCGATGAAATAGAACTCGCCGTTTTCGTAAAGGAACTCGACCGTTCCAGCGCCGGCATAGTTCAGATCCTGCATGGCCCGAACGACAACGTCGCCGATTTCGGCACGTTGTTGCGGATTCAACGCCGGGGAGGGCGCTTCCTCCCATATTTTCTGATGCCGGCGCTGCAGGGAGCAGTCGCGCTCGCCCAGGTGAATCGCGCCACCCCTGCCATCGCCCATGACCTGTATTTCGATATGCCGTGGCGAGCCGAGATATTTTTCGATGTAAAGCGCGTCGTTGCCGAATGCGGCCAGCGATTCGGCTCTTGCCGTTGCCAGGGCGTCGTCGATCTCATCCTCCGACATCGCGACTTTCATGCCGCGACCGCCACCGCCGGCGGCCGCCTTGACAAGAACCGGATACCCGATTTCGCGGGCGATGCGGCGTCCCTGATTGTCGTTGAGCACGGCGCCCTCGGATCCGGGAACGACCGGTATTCCGAGGCGCTGGGCGGTTTTCTTGGCCTCGATCTTGTCACCCATGACCGAAATATGGTCGGCGGTCGGGCCAATGAAGGTCACGCCATGGGCCTTCAGGATTTCGGCAAAGCGGGCGTTCTCCGAGAGAAATCCGTATCCCGGGTGAACCGCATCGGCTCCGGTGATTTCGCAAGCTGCAAGAATTTGGGGAATGTTCAGATAGGATTCGCTCGCCGCCGGTGGCCCGACACAGACGCTTTCGTCGGCGAGCCGGACGTGCATCGCGTTGGAATCGGCTGTCGAATGAATCGCAACCGTCGGAATGCCCAGTTCCTTGCAGGCGCGCATGACGCGCAGCGCGATTTCGCCTCGATTGGCAATCAGGATTTTTGAAAACATATCGGATCCTGATTCAGCCACGGTCGAGCACGATAAGGGTCTCGCCGAATTCGACCGGCCCCCCGTCCTCGACAAGGATTTCAAGAACCTTCCCGGAGCGCGGGGCCGGAATCTGGTTCATATGTTTCATCGCTTCGATGATCATGAGCGTCTGGCCTTCGCGTACATTATCACCGACCTGGATGAAAGGCGGATCGCCGGGCTTTGGAGAAAGGTAGGCGGTTCCGACCATGGGCGAGGGGACGGGCTGTCCCGTGTCGCCGGTCGCGCTTGGGACCGCCGTTGGCGGCGTTTCGACAATGGGCTCGGGCAGCGGGGCAGGCTGCGGCGGCGCTGAAACGGGCGCAATGGTTGTCAGGCTGACCTGGCGGGCAACGCGGATGCGGAAATCATCGCGCTCGACTTCGATTTCCGACAGATCGGTCTCATTCAACAGAATTGCCAACTGGCGAATGAGTTCCTGGTCGATTTCTTGTTTTTTACTGCTCATTTGTTTTTCCGTTAGGGGGCGTTGTCCTGGTTGTCCAACAGAGAGACAAGCGCCCGAATACCAAGGAGGTAGCTTTCCAAACCAAACCCGCAAATCACGCCGCTGGCAACAGGCGAAATGTAGGAATGGGACCGGAAGGCTTCCCGTGCGTGCACATTCGACAAATGGATCTCGATAACCGGAATTGCAATTGCCCGAATGGCATCATGCAGCGCGACCGAGGTGTGGGTATAGGCCGCCGGATTGATAACAATGCCGCAAGCCGACTGCCCAGCTTCCTGGATCCAGTCAATCAGAGTGCCTTCATGATTGCTTTGACGAAAGTCGATGGCATATCCGAGGTCCGATGCGAGTGTTGCGCTGGCGGCTTCGATCGAAGTCATCGTAACCGTTCCGTAGACGCCCGGTTCGCGTGTTCCAAGCAGATTGAGATTTGGTCCATTCAGAACGAAGATGGTTTTTGTCATTGTGGTCCAGAGACGATGCGTGGTCCGGAGACGGTGCGGCGAGTGCCGGTGGGGCCAAAGACGGTGCGGTCTGTTCGATCAGCTTGCCGGGCGACGATCGAAACCGTCGACCACACTTATCAAAGTTCCGGTCTTATAAAGGCTTTCTGGGAGAAACAAAAGAGAGTGCCGGCCGTTTCAGTGCGGCTTTTCCGACAATTTGCAAGGCTGGCAGATCAGCGGGTTGCAGGGTGGCGACCACCCCGCATCTTCCTCAGCAGGTTGTTGAGCCGCACTGGCGGTAGGACTGGATTTTTTCGCGCAATGTCTCATACCCCACGGCCCCCATGACGACCTCGTCGCCAATGACATAGGACGGAGTGCCTGTGAGGCCGAGGCCATTGGCCAGCGCGTAGACTTCCTCAATCGGAATGTTTATCTCGCTGCCTTCCACCAGCTTTTCGATTTCGGTACGATTCAGGCCGACCTGTTCGGCTATGTTCAGTGCAACTGCCTTTGTCGCCTGTCCACGATGCGAAATCATGGTTGCGTGGAAGTCGAGGTACTTTTCGGGATCCGTCTGCAGCACTGCCACAGAGACCTGTGCGGCTTCCACCGACCCCTGTCCGAGAACCGGAAACTCCTTCATGACGATGCGAAGGTTCGGATCTTCTTCCATCAGCCGGACCATGTCCGGAAAGGCGCGTTTGCAGAAACCGCAATTGTAATCGAAGAACTCGACCAGTGTGACATCGCCCTTCGGATTTCCGAGATCGGCCTGGTGTACGGAATTGAAGAGGATCTGACTTTGGTTCTTGATCGTCTCGGCACGCGCCACATTTTCCTCATCGCGGCGCTTCTGCTCAAGGGCAACCAGCGCTTCCTGAATCAGTTCCGGGTTCTTGAGAAGGTATTCCCGAACGATCTGTTCTATTTCCGGTTTGCTGAAATCTTCCGAATTGGCGAGCGAAGCGCCCATGATCAGGAAGAGGACGCCAGCGGCCATCGTTCGGAAGAATGTCATGATGGCCATCGCCATAGTCTCCTGCATGCAAACGCGTTGGTTTGCCATGGTTTATCGATATGACGTTGATATTCCGTTTCGCTCGGAATGTATGCCTTTATCTGCGGATTTTCTTCGGTGGTTTATACGAAACAATATCGTCGGCCTGAAGCCATGCGGGCGTTCCACGGTTCAATTTTTTTTGAGCGCGTTTTGCGTACCGCTTCGCATTTTTGTAATCCCCGCTGACAAACAGGCCGCGCGCGGTCGCCAGATCCGCCAAAGACACCTTGCCCTGTCTGCCGTAGGCAATGGCCAACTGCCGATAGCCGAGGCCGGAATCCTTTTCGCGCGATAGCGCCGATTCAAGGTGAGAAATCCCTTCGCCGAGATTTCCCGGCACTTCGGAGGCGACCAGCGCATAGCCCAGGGCAATGCGGATTAGACCTGATTTCGGAGCAAGGGATACGGCCTTGCGATAGGGGCCGATCGCTTCCTTCGGCCGACCGTTTTCAATCAGGGCCTGGCCTTTCAACTCCCAGAAATAGGGATTGTTCGGTTGCGCCTTGATCAATTTGTCGATGTTGCGAAGCGCTTTGCGGAGCTGGCGGTTGCGATATTGGGCGATCGCACGGGCATAACGGGCTTCCAGACTCTTGTCGGAGGACGGGTATTTCCGCGCAACCGAACGGGGATGCTGGGTGAATCCGATAATCTTGGCCCGCATCAGGTCATGCCGGGCCTGCAGGGCTGGTGGATCCTTCTTGTCACGGTACTTGCTGTTATTGACCAGGCGTTCCAGACCCGTAATCCGGTCTCGCGCGAGCGGATGGCTGATCGCGTAGGGGTCGGCGAAGCGGGCGGAGAACAATTGCTGGTCCTGAAACTGCCTGAAGGTTTCAAGCATGCCGCGGCCGGATTGTTTGGTCTTCTCAAGATAGGTGATGGCGGCGCGGTCGGCCGCAGCTTCTTCGCCGCGCTGATAGGCAAGTAACGTCCGTTGTGCGGCCGATGTTCCGCCCTGGACGACGCCGACGCCTCCGCGGACAACGTTGCCTTCGCCTGCGGCCGCACCGGCAGCACCGGCCGCGGCGCCAAGCAGAGTGGCAAGAATGGCGATCGTCTTGGCCTTGGACAGGGCATCGCGGAACCTGGCCAGGTGCCCTCCGGCAATGTGGGCGGCTTCATGGGCGAGTACGCCGATGACTTCGTTCGGCGTTTTTGCCTGCATCAGGACGCCGATATTGATGAATATGCGGCGACCATCGACGACAAAGGCATTGAAACTGGTGTCACCGACCAGGATGATGTTGATGTTCGAACTGCCGAGGCCGGCGGCCTTGAGAATTGGCGCGGCATAACTTCGCAGCAGTGCTTCTGTCTCGGCATCGCGCACCAGCGGAAGGGAGCGCGCCTGGGCAAGAGCTGGTCCAAGCGACAATTGCAGCGAAGCCATTGCAAACAGGACAAGCACAAGGGACTTCTTCAATACGTTCACGATTCTTGCCTTTTCCGGAGCTTGAAACGACGGCGAATTTCCATTCGGATGACCTTTTGCAAGGGAACAGGGCGTGCACAGGACGCCGGATCCCTGGGAAGGTGGCCCATCGGGGGAGTGCGATCAGCACTGTCTTGCGCAAACAAATTTCGCCGGTACCCTGTTTGCGCGCGCTCGGATCGATTCATCAGCAACTTCCATGATCCGCGCCCCAAGCGCTTAATACCTCATAACACACCGATGTAAAGCAAAGAGGCAAATGTGAAACCCGGTCTTTCAAAACGTGGTGATGTCGACGCATTCCTGGCCATGGACGTCCTCTCTGCTGCCGCACGGCATGAACGGGAAGGGCGCGATATCGTGCATATGGAGGTCGGACAGCCTGGAGCGCCTGCGCCGCGGGCTGTGCTTGATGCTGCCGGAGCTGCACTGGCCGACGGTCGGCTCGGCTACACCCAGGCAGTTGGACTGCCGGATCTGCGCAAACGGATCGCCCGACATTATCGCGAAGCCTATGGGGTTGAGATATCGGAAGATCGGGTCGTCGTAACGACCGGCTCTTCGGCCGGATTCAGCCTGGCTTTTCTCGCTGCGTTGGACGCGGGAGACAAGGTTTTGACGACGTCGCCCGGATATCCGGCTTACCGCAACATCATGAAGGCCCTCGGTTTGGGCGCTCTCGAGGTGGAAGCAACTGCGGCGGATGGCTGGACCATGACAGCGGACCACGTGCTCGAAGCGGCGAACGACAAGCAGGTGAGGGCAGTGCTTGCTGCCAGTCCGAACAATCCGACCGGAACCATGATCAAACCGGATGCGCTGGCCGATATTGTCGAAGCATGTCGTAGCCGTGGTCTCTGGTTCATTTCCGACGAGATTTACCACGGGCTCGTCTACGACGGAGAGGCGGCAACTGCCCTTGCATTTTCCGATGATGTCGTGGTGATCAACAGTTTCTCGAAATATTATTGTATGACCGGATGGAGGATCGGTTGGATGATCGTGCCGGAGGCAATGGTCCGCAGCGTGGAGCGCCTGGCCCAGAACCTTTACATTTCCGCTCCTGAATTGTCGCAAAAAGCGGCGATCGCCGCCTTTGACGCCGGCGATGAACTGGAAATGGTAAAAAAGGGTTATGCGCGCAACCGCGCCTTGCTGCTGACCGAGCTGCCGAAAATCGGATTTGACGAGTTGCTGCCGGTCGACGGTGCGTTTTATGTCTATGCCAATGTGCGCCGCTTTACCAACGACAGTGTGGAGTTCGCACGCCAGATGCTGGACGAGGCTGGCGTGGCGGCGACCCCCGGCCTTGATTTCGACCGGACGAGGGGGCACGGATTTCTGCGCTTTTCCTTTGCCGGGGACATTGCCGCCATGGAGTCGGGCGTGGATCGTTTGCGGTCCTGGATCGCGACGCGGCCGGTTGCCTGACCGACAGGCCGTAGAGCTTTTGTTGCGCAAATCGTTTTCGCTTGATCTGAGGCAGATCAAACGCGACATGCGACAAGATGGTTTTGCGAAACCGGTCCCATCCCGCTTTGCTGCGGGACGGGGCTTAAGGAGACGAATTTCGCAATCGGTTGTCCGCAAATTGAACGCGACAATCCGGGTTAGCGGTGTCCGGTGTTCCGGTTCACCGCGCTGAGATGCAGGTTTGATTTCTTCGAGTTACTTGAAGAAACTGCGCTTTTGCCACCAACCGGACTTTTTGGGACGGTCAGGCTCGGGCGGCGTCTCGGGAACCGGATCCTGGTTCGGAGTTTCGTCGATTTCGGCCGCGACTGCGCCGTTCTTCGCCTCGCTGTTGACCGTTTCCGCATTGTCCGCATCGGTTTTGGCAGCACCATTGGATGGGGCTTCCTCATTGGCCGGGTTTACCTCTAAAGGCGGCTCGATCTCGGAAGCCGTTTCCGTGTCAGCCGGTGACGGCTGTTCGCTTTCGGTGCTTGCGTCTCCGGCCTCATGTCCGCCGTCAGGAGCCGAATTGTCGGCACCCGTCGATCCATCGGCCTCACCTGCAGCATCTGCCGTCGTCGCGAGGACCTCCGTTGCGCCATCCTCATCGCCCTGGCTTGGCTCGTCGCCGGTATCAGAGCTGTCGGTCGATCCTGCGGCTTCAGCCTGTTCTGTGCCGTCAGCGACCGCGCCGTCTTCCGTATCGCTGCGCTTGTTGCGACGTCCACCGCGGCGTCCGCGACGCCGCTTCTTGCCGGAGGCATCATCGCGGCCATCCGCCGTTTCCTGGTTGGAGTCCGCCTGTGCTTCGTTGTCCGTGTCGTCTTCACCCTGATCGTCGGCCTGTTCGCCTTCCGCCCGCTCGACCCTGGTCGCGCCGTCCGCATCACGGCCCCGCCTGCGCCGCTTTCTGCGGCGCTTCTTGGGCGCGTCGTCGTCAGCGTCTTCGCTCGTTGTGTCGCCACTGGTTTTTCCGCCGGACATTTCGGCGCTGTCGACATCGGGATCGATCGTATCCGGCTGGACGATCTCAGCGGATTGTGAAGGCGGCGTACGCCGGGACTCGGCGATACCGGCGCGATCGATAATGCAATAGGCATCCTCTATGGTTTCATCGGCAACCAGATTGAGGGAAATGCCGTAGCGATCTTCCATATCTGTCAGGCTGTAGCGCTTGTGGTTGATAATGTAGAGCGCGACTTCAGTGCGAATCCGTACGTTCAAATTGTGTGCCGAACTGCGCAGCAACTGGTCCTCAATCGAGCGCAGGACATGAAGGGCAACGGACTCGGTCGAGCGAATGACGCCGGTCCCATGGCAATGGGGACAAAGTTCCGTTGAACTTTCAAGCACACCCGTACGAAGTCGTTGCCTGGACATTTCCAGGAGACCGAAATGGGAGATTCTGCCGACCTGGATGCGGGCACGATCGGATTTCAGACAATCCTTGAGTTTACGCTCAACCGTGCGGTTGTTGCGCTTTTCCTCCATGTCGATGAAATCGATGACGATCAGGCCGGCAAGGTCGCGAAGCCGCAATTGCCGCGCCATTTCCTCGGCTGCCTCGACATTCGTTCGCAGCGCCGTGTCCTCGATATTGTGCTCGCGTGTGGCCTTGCCGGAGTTCACATCGACAGCGACGAGAGCCTCGGTCTGGTTGATCACGATGTATCCGCCAGACGGCAGTGTCACCTGCGGCAGGAACATGGCGTCCAATTGGGGTTCCACCCGGTTTCGGGCGAAAATCGGAACCTGGTCCTTGTAGGGCTGAACATTCTTGGCATGGCTCGGCATGAGCATGCGCATGAAATCCTTGGCTTCGCGATACCCCGTGTCTCCGGCGACGAGAACCTCGTCGATGTCCTTGTTATAGAGATCCCGGATCGAGCGCTTGACCAGATTCCCTTCTTCATAGACCAGAGCGGGTGCTGAGGATTGCAGCGTCAGGTCGCGCACATTTTCCCACAAGCGCATGAGATATTCGAAATCGCGCTTGACCTCGGTCTTGGTCCGGCTTGCGCCGGCCGTACGCAGGATAACGCCCATTCCCTCCGGTACCGGAAGCTCGTTGGCGATTTGCTTGAGGCGCTTTCGGTCGCCCGGATTGGTGATTTTTCGGCTGATGCCGCCGCCGCGAGCGGAATTGGGCATCAGGACCGAGTAGCGTCCGGCAAGCGACAGATAAGTAGTCAGAGCCGCACCCTTGGTGCCGCGCTCTTCCTTGACGACCTGCACCAGAATGATCTGCCGGCGCTTGATGACCTCCTGGATCTTGTAACGCCGTCGCGGCTTGCTGGGAGCCGGCTCTGAGTTGCGCTGACCGCGTTTGGTCGGCTTTGCCGCGGCCTCTTCCCCATCTTCCTCGTCCTGCGATTGACCGTCCGCATCCTTGTTTTCGGTTTCGCCGGGTTCGGATTTGCCGTCCTGGTCGTCATCGCCTTTGTTTTCGGATGCATCGGCGCTGGCGGCCTGAGCCGGTTCGCCGGCATCCTCTTCAGTCGCTGTGGCGCTATCGGTCTCCCGATCGTCGCTTGCGAGAGATGTCGTCTCAACAGCTTCGGCCGTCACATCCGCGTCGGAGGAGACATCTTCGCCGCCGGTTTCGGGTTGGCTGGCAGTTTCAGGCTCGGCAGCCTGTTCCGGCGCGGCATCTGCTTCGATCGGGCTTTGATTTTCTACGACCGCATCTGCGGAAGACCCGCTCTCGTCCTCGACCTTGGTCTCGGTCTTTGGCTTTTCAGGGCCCTCGGACGGCACATCTCCGGAGATGACTGCGTCATCGTCGTCGGCCGCGGAGAGAAACCGGTCCGGAATGATTTTGCCGGCCTGCTCGTCCGTTTCCGATTCGGTCCCGGAATCGGAACTATCCGTGGCGGTATTTTGGGGAGCGTCACCGTCCGGTTGCGCTTCTTCCACCGAATCGGTCTTCTCCAAAGCCTCTGTGTCTTCGGAAGTGTCGCTTTCGGCCGGCGTCTCCGCGTCGTCGGCAGCCGCCTTCGTAGTGGAGCGTGGGGTCCGTTTGCGGCTGGAACGACTGCGGCTTGCCCTTGCCTTCCGCGGTTTTACGTCTTCTTCCCGTGCCTCTTCGGCAACTTCATCGATCTCGTCATCGTCCGAATCATCGATTTCCTGGAGATCTGCCTCATCGTCCGCGGGTTCGAAGTCGTCGTCGGAACTGCGACGCAAGCGCTCTTCTTCGAGCAGCGCCTGTCGGTCGGCAACCGGGATCTGATAATAGTCGGGATGAATTTCGCTGAAAGCCAGAAAACCATGGCGATTTCCGCCATAATCAACAAAGGCAGCCTGCAGCGACGGTTCTACTCTTGTAACCTTGGCTAGATAGATATTGCCGCGTAGCTGTTTGCGGTTTGCGGCTTCAAAGTCGAACTCCTCGACGCGATTTCCACGGAGTACCACCACCCGAGTCTCCTCAGGGTGGGTGGCATCGATAAGCATTTTGTTGGCCATGATATGTGCTCTTTGCCGTCGCGGCAGCGCAAGGGCGCGTAGCCGGAAGAGCTCTTATCTTCCGGGGCGCGACGAATCATAAGGATTAAAATTGGGAATAGAGTGCGTGACAGCGAATCGCCGCAGAGCCCTTCAAGGCTCAGCTTCACCGTAAGCAACGCTGTTATACAGTTGCGCAATTCGCCACGTTTCATAAACGCCACATCCAAACCATGTAACAATGGGATCGCGACTTTCGGGACAAGCCGTCCCTGAAACGATCCGATTGCGTTCCACCCGCAACATGCAGGCGGCATCACTGATCGGGCAGCTTTTTCAGTCACGCCGGGTCATTCCTTGAAGACGCCGTGGCTGAAAACGCCCGGTGAAATCCACCGTTCATTTTCTCCGGACGACCGCAAACACCGAATCCGGTGCTCAAACGAGTACATACCTTTTTATGGGGGGCAGGAGAGGCTGCCTGGTCGAAACCGTGATTCTCGTTTGTTTTTTCGGTCTGTTCGCGGGAAAAGATTTGATTCCTACACGGCAATCATATTTTCGCTTTGACGACATTACAAGTGCGGTAAGCGCTACATTGTTTACTTCTTGTTGTAACAGGGGATCTTTAACCATATTAAAGGGAAGTTTCCGGCAAAATGAGTCGTAGACACCTGCGCTGCAAGATTCGTATCGCATTGTGCCAAACGAGGTCTATATCGTGTTAGAGGCCCTTGTCGCGATGTCGGTGTTGTGTCCGGGGTTTGCCGCCAGGGGCGACGTGCGAGCCTGAGGAACCAAATATTGGATGGGTGGCCGGTTGACCCGCTGGGTGTTGTCGGATCCCGTTGGCAAGGAAACTGCAGGACCAAAACATGATCCGTGTGGCATTGCGGACCTTGGCGACTGTGTTTGTTCTGAACCTGGCGTTCGGAGCCATGCAGGTCGCTGCTCAGGAGCCAAATGTCGCTCTGGGGCAAAAGGCCGGATCGGAACAAAACATTGTTACCGCCTCAGGGGCTCGGATCGCCGGAGATAACGCGCGGACACGGTTCGTTTTCGATCTATCCGATTCAGTTGAGATGTCGATTTTTGTCCTTTCCGATCCATACAGGATAATTATCGACCTGCCGCCTCTCAATTTTGCGTTTGACCAGTCGACCAACAGCGTCGGGCGCGGTTTGATCGAACGATGGCGTTACGGCCAGTTTTCCGCGCAGACATCGCGTCTCATTCTGGATTTGTCCGGCCCGGCCGCCGTTGACCGGTCGTTCGTGTTGCCGGCCCAGAACGATCAACCGGCGCGATTGGTGGTCGATTTGTTGAAAACCACCCCGGACGCCTTCGCCGCGGTTGCGGCTGTTGCCTCGATCCGGGCGCGCGAAAGCAATCGTCGAATTCAAAAATCCGACCGGCTTCCGATTGGCGCCGGCCGCCGGTTGCGTCCCCTTATCGTCATCGACCCCGGGCATGGGGGCGTCGATACCGGAGCCGTGGGAAAGCTGAATATCGCCGAAAAGACGATCGTCCTGGATTTTGCGTCGGTTCTGAAACACAAGCTGGAAGCGACCGGCGAGTTTGAGGTCAAGTTGACCCGTAACGAAGACGTTTTTGTGCGACTGAAGGACAGGGTGGAGTTTGCGCGAAATCTTGAAGCGGATCTGCTGATTTCGGTTCACGCGGATTCTGTGCGTCAGAAATTCGTCAAGGGCGCATCCGTCTATACGTTGTCCGACAAGGCGTCGGATGCGATTTCCGAAGAACTCGCGGAAGGCGAAACCAGGTCGGAAATTCTCGCCGGTCTGCATATTGAAGACACCGAAGCCGATGTCAGTGATATCCTTCTCGACCTCACTCGCAGGGAAACCACAAATTTTTCCATTCACGCCGGGCGCCAGATCGTATCGAACCTTGGAAAAGCCGTCACCCTGGTCAACAATCCGTTGCGATCGGCATCTTTCAGGGTATTGCGCGCACCGGATGTCCCTTCGATCCTTCTCGAACTCGGATTTTTGTCCAATGGTGACGACGAAAAGCACCTGACAACTCCGGAATGGCGGGACAGCGCCGCCAGCAAGATCGTCGAATCGCTGCAGACTTTTTTTTCCGCACGTCTTGCCAAGCGGTCAGAATCCGGACAGGCCGTGGAATGATCGACAGGAAGTCCATCAACAGACCGTGGGACAGCGACACGAACCTTGGAAAACGGCTTGAACAGCGTTAAGACTGTAAGCAATGCGTTCGATGTTTGCCGCAAGTCCGCCACATTGTGTTTGTTGGTAGGGGCGTTTGATTCTTGCGGTGCGAAGATGTCCGGTGCGAGTCTTTCCATACCCGCTGTAAAACGGATCAGGGAATGCGGCGACGATGATAAACAGGAACGACGCGCAGAACAGGCACCACCGGGAGACCAACAGACGAAGTGTTGGAGCTCCGGACCGGTTGCAACAGGGCTGCTAGGCCTCGAATATGCAGAAGATCTGCGGTAGATGCGGATCTGAACACTGAAATCAATCCGGCTTTGGCTTAGGTCAAATGCCAAGAAAAGCGAATGTAATATGATCTTAGTTCGGTTTTTCGGCTATCTGTTCGGGATCGGCACGGTATTTGGCGTTATCGCCTCCCTCGTGGTGTTTGTCTATTTGTCGAAGCTGACGACCGGGCTTGCGGACACGTCAACTTTGAAAAATTATGTGCCCCCGGTGATGACCAGGGTCCATGCCTCGGATGGCAGGTTGTTGGCGGAATATGCCCGCGAAAGAAGGCTGTTTTTGCCGATCCAGGCGATTCCCGACCCGATCAAACACGCGTTCCTGTCGGCCGAAGACAAGAATTTCTACGATCATTTCGGCATCGATTTCCAGGGAATTGGCCGCGCCATCGTCGTCAACGTGCGTAACCGCGGATCAGGGCGCCGTCTTGTCGGCGCGTCAACGATCACGCAGCAGGTTGCGAAAAACTTCCTTCTGACCAACGAGGTCAGCATTGATCGTAAGATCAAGGAAGCCATCCTGTCCCTTCGGATCGAGCAGACCCTGACCAAGGACCAGATCCTGGAACTCTATCTGAATGAGATCTATCTCGGCATTGGTGCCTATGGGGTTGCGGCCGCTTCCCTCCTGTATTTCGACAAATCCGTCCACGAATTGTCGCTGGCGGAAGTAGCCTATCTTGCCGCTCTGCCGAAAGCGCCTAATAACTACCATCCGTTCCGGTATACGGAAAAGGCGATAGAGCGGCGCAACTGGGTTATCGATCGCATGGTCGAAAACGGGTTTGTAGAGTTGGAAGCGGCGGAAAAGGCAAAAGCGCAGCCGCTTGATGTTGTGCCACGGAAACGGGGCGCCCAAATCGAAGCTTCAGAATATTTTGCCGAGGAAGTGCGTCGTGCGGTTGGCCAGATCTACGGCGAAAAACGGCTCTATGAGGGGGGGTTAAGCGTCCGCACGACCCTGGATCCGAAACTGCAGGTTGAAGCCCGCAAGGCTTTGATGAACGGTTTCATCAAGTTCGACCGCACCCGCGGCTGGCGGGGACCCGTTACCCGTCTGGAAAATCCCGATGAGGATTGGGGCGTCGCCCTGTCAAAGGTCGAAATTCTGAGTGATGTCGCCGAGTGGAATCTTGCGACGGTGCTATCGACCAACGACGAGGAGGCACAGATTGGTTTGCGACCGGGCAAACTCGCCAGCGGCAAGTTGTCGAGTGACCGTGTGCGCGGCGTCATTCCCCTGAAACTTATGACATGGGCAAAGGCCGCTACTGGGCCGCGCCGGGGTGCCAAGGTTCGCAAGACATCAGATGTGCTGCAGGTCGGCGATGTGATCTATGTCCAAAAATCGGAGTCAGAGGAAGACGGCCCGAACGCCTACAATCTGCGTCAGGTTCCAAAGGTTTCCGGCGCCATCGTGGTCATGGACCCCTATACCGGCCGGGTCCTCGCGCTCGTCGGCGGGTTCAGCTTCTCTCAGAGCGAATTCAATCGGGCGTCTCAGGCCTACCGGCAACCGGGGTCTTCGTTCAAGCCCTTTGTCTATTCCGCGGCGCTCGATAACGGTTATACGCCGTCAAGCGTGGTCATGGATGCGCCGATTGAAATCAATCAGGGTCCGGGTCTGCCGCTTTGGCGGCCGCAGAATTACGGCAAGAAGTTCTACGGGCCATCGACATTGCGACTTGGCATCGAAAAGTCCAGGAACGTGATGACGGTGCGCCTGGCCAAGGACATGGGCATGCCGCTGGTCGCGGAATATGCCCGCAGGTTCGGCATCTACGACAACATGCGCCCGGTGCTCTCCATGTCTCTTGGAGCCGGTGAAACTACGGTTCTGCGCATGACAACGGCCTATTCCATGATCGCAAACGGCGGTCGCCAAGTGCAGCCCACCCTCATTGACCGTGTGCAGGACCGGTTCGGGAAGACCATCTACAAACACGATGAACGGATCTGCGAGGGGTGCTTGACCGACGCTTGGGTCGGACAGGACGAACCGGCGCTTATCGACAATCGTGAACAGGTCCTGGACCCGATGACCGCTTATCAGATCACGTCGATGATGGAAGGGGTTGTTCTCCGCGGAACGGCGCGCAAGGTGGCCGAGGTCGGTAAACCAATTGCGGGCAAGACCGGAACCACAAACGACGTGCGTGATGCATGGTTCGTCGGCTTTTCGCCGGAACTGGCCGTCGGCGTCTATGTCGGTTATGACAACCCGCGTCCGATGGGACGCAGTTCGACCGGCGGGCAATTGGCGGCACCGATCTTCACCGAGTTCATGAAGGTTGCGCTCGCCGATTCTCCGGGCGTCCCGTTCAAGGTTCCTGAAGGTCTGTCGCTGGTTCCCATCGATGTGCGAACCGGTTTGCGTTCGAATGGAACCGGAGCGGGTATTATCCTTGAAGGGTTCAAGCCGGGCACAGCCCCGCCGGACCGGTATCAGGTCATCGGATTTGAAAACGATATCGGACGTCAGCAATCCGTGTCGCCTGACGCGAACCGTGCGGTGATTTCGGGAACCGGCGGGCTGTACTGATATTCAGACTGTGTTATACGGCTTGCTCGCGGGGCGCTATGGCGGCCCGCGTGGCTCGTTCATCCCCTGAACGGCGATCATATTCCTGACTGGCGAAACATCCCATGCGTGCTGAAACAACGGCCATCATCGACGAAATCAAGCAGTCCATTGCGCTGCTGAGGAGGCATCTTTGACTGGGATGCCGCCCTTGACCGACTGGAAGAACTGAACGCCCTCGCCGAAGACCCGAACCTCTGGGACGACCCGACGCGTGCGCAGAAAGCGATGCGGGACCGCCAGCAACTGGATGACCGCATCACGGCCGTGCGTACGATCGAACGAGACGTCAGCGACAATGTCGAACTGATCGAACTCGGCGAAATGGAAGACGATCAGAGTGTCATCGAGGAGGCTGAAGCGTCTCTCGCGGCCATTCGCAAGGATGCGGCGCGACGCCAGGTCGAAGCCCTTTTGTCCGGGGAAGCCGACGCCAATGATACCTATGTCGAGGTTCATGCCGGCGCCGGGGGAACGGAGAGCCAGGACTGGGCGAACATGCTGTTGCGCATGTATACGCGCTGGGCCGAGAAAAATGGATATAAGGTCGAGGTCCTCGAGATCCATCATGGCGAAGAGGCCGGGATCAAATCGGCGACTTTGTTGATACGCGGGCCCGACGCCTACGGCTGGATGAAAACAGAATCCGGCGTGCATCGCCTGGTGCGTATTTCGCCTTATGACAGCCAGGCCCGCCGCCACACCAGTTTTGCAAGCTTATGGGTCTATCCCGTTGTCGACGATTCCATCGAGGTCGAGGTGAGCGAAAGCGACGTTCGCATCGATACGTACCGGGCCTCGGGTGCCGGCGGCCAGCACGTCAACACCACCGATTCTGCGGTTCGGATCACGCACATCGAATCCGGTATTGTCGTTCAGTGCCAGAATGAGCGCTCGCAGCACAAAAACCGGGCGACCGCGTGGGCCATGTTGCGCGCACGTCTGTACGAGATGGAACTGCAGAAGCGCGAAGAACAGGCAATGGCCGATGCCTCGTCAAAGACCGATATCGGTTGGGGGCACCAGATTCGTTCCTATGTCCTGCAGCCCTATCAACTGGTGAAGGATCTGCGCACCGGCTATGAGAGCACCAGCCCGCAGAACGTCCTGGACGGGGACCTGAACGACTTCATGGAAGCGGCCCTTTCAGATCGTCTCGACGGTGTCACGGAAAAGGTTGCGGATCTGGAATAGGGCCACTCCGCAGAACAGCCTCCCTGGCAGGGAGGCATCCGGGTGCGAATCCGGCTCGACTGGAATTCGAATAGCACGCCTATTTGAGCGCGGAACGGATCTTGCGTCCTGCCGCGATATAGGGCATCGGGTTGCTGGGCCGCTCACCTGAGCGCACCTCATAGTGCAGATGCGGCCCCGTGCTTCGCCCTGTGCTGCCGACATTGCCGATAAGCGCGCCCTTCTTGATATCCTGGCCTTTGACGACCCGGATTCTTGAGAGATGGGCATATCGCGTGGTCAGTCCGTTGCCGTGGGCAATTTCGACCATGCGACCATAGCCACCGTGACGTCCGGCGCTGACGACAGTTCCGTTGCCGGATGCAATCACCGGATGGCCTCTTGCGGCCCTGTAATCGATTCCCGAGTGCAGAGCCGGCCGCTTGAGGAACGGATCGAGACGCCGTCCATAATGGCTGGAGATCTTTGCGTTTTCAATCGGCGCGCCAATCGGAAAACTGTCGACGGCGGCGGAAATGGTTTTGAAATTCTCCAGTGCAATGCGGGTTTGCCTGGCTCTTTCCGTGAATTCGGACACTTCATCCTCTGCGGCCGGAATGAAGGGGCCGCCGAGACCTGTTTCCGTCTTGATCCGCAATCCGACGGTTTTCAACGCGTTGCTGATTCTGCGGCTGCGGGTTTCCGCGACAACTCTGACTGCATCGAGTGCAATGGAGGTTTCCAGGGCCATCTGATCGACGGATTCGTATGTGGTCGCAAGATCTATATCCGGCATGCCCAGCCTTGCCTGCGGTTTTCCATTGCTCTGCAAGAGCGACGATGTGCTCGACGCTGTGCCCTTGCGCAGCAGGAAGGCACCATTGCCGATTGAAGCCTCAACCGGTTTCGCCCGCGGTTGCTGCAGGGTGGCCGGAACCTTGATGCCGGTATGTCGGGCCAGATCCAGGACCGATGTTACGATTTCGTGGCGAGTCGACAACTCGTCCTGTCGGCGCAGCATGATCTCGAGCTTGGCCTCAAGCGTTTCCTGATCAACAAGGCTGCGACTGGTCATCTTGTCAATCTGCGACCGCAAATAGGCGATGCGATCTTCATAATCGTGCCGCATCCGATCGGTGCGATGATCGGCGAACGTTATGAGATCGTCGCGAAACACCAGATAAGAGGTGGCCGCCAGATAGGTCACCGTAAAAACGATCGCAAACAACGTGACCGTTGTCGTGATCCACGGTTTGAGGAAAAAAGACCGGACATTGGAGCCGTTCGCTATGACGATCTGGACCGGTTCGCGACGCTTGCCAAAATGTTTCGGGTGATTTGAATTCGCCATTACGCCTACTGATCCTTGAACACAAATCATTGCTGCTGTTCAAGGTCTATTAGAAATTAGTAAGGTTAATAGAGATTTAAGTGACGGAAAAACAAAGCGATTTCATAACCGCGCGAACATACTTGTTAATTATTACGGCGCTTGAAGCATAAGAGGGCGATAGAATCCGGGCGTCAGTCCTGCCTGCGATCGTGCTTTGTCGTTGAAGGGCGGTTTCAGCGGACCGCGGAAATGTTTGCGCACCAGATGGTGGAATGTCTCATCCGCACGCAGGCCGTTTCGATCACACATGAACCGAAACCATTTCACGCCAAACGCCACGTGAGTCTTTTCGTCACGGTAGATGATCTCGAGCACGCTGGCGGAGTCATCGTCGCCGGCCAGCACCAGCTTGCGAATCAGGGATGGCGTAATATCGAGGCCCCGCGCTTCGAGCACCAACGGCAAAATGGCCAGTCGTGCCAGGAGACTGTGGGCGGTTTCCTGGGTTGCCTCCCACAAACCGTCGTGGGCGGGCAACGCGCCATACTCTGATCCGTAGGACTCAAGGCGCCGCTGAAGCAAGCCAAAATGCTTGGCTTCTTCAAGCCCGACTTTGACCCAATCGTCAAAAAACGAGCGCGGCATATTTTCGCCGGCAAATCTGCCGACAAGATCCCAGGTGAGATCGACCGCGTTCAATTCGATGTGAGCAAGTGAATGGAGGAGGGCGATGCGCCCCTTGGTCCCGCCCGTCGAACGGTTCGGCATCTCGCGGGGCGGAATAAGAATCGGACGATCCGGGCGGCCGGGCCTGTCGGGCATTCCGCTCGCCGGTCGCCCGTCGCTGGCGCGGGACAAAGACCGTTTGAACCAACGCCCCGCGGTTTCATGGGCAATTGCCTTTTTTTCCTCCAGGTCTGCCGCGGCGACGATCGCGCTGGCCGCATCCGCCAGGCTTCGCGGCCTGCCACTGCGATCGGTAGCCGGCAACCGGGGCCTTATGTGTCGGTGTTCAGGCATCTCACATGTTCGCTCTGCCGGACATTGGGGCACTCAAAGACAATAAAACCGCCTTGGAGCGGTCATAGGGCCTCAATCTCTTTCAGAACTGCCTCGGCATGCCCCTTCACCTTAACCTTGCGCCAGATTTTTGCGATTTTTCCATCTGCGCCAATCAGGAAGGTTGCGCGTTCGACGCCCATATATTTGCGTCCGTACATAGACTTCTCGACCCAGACGCCATACATCCCGATCGTGCTTTTTTCTTCGTCTGCAGCCAGCACAACGGTCAGGTCGTGTTTCGCCTTGAACTTATCGTGGCTTTTTACGGAATCTGGCGAAACGCCGATGACGGTCGCATTGCGTGCGGCAAACTGATCCCGCATGGTCGAAAAATCGATCGCCTCCTTTGTGCAACCGGATGTGTCGTCCTTGGGATAGAAATACAGAACGATCGGCTGACCTTTCAGTGCCTTCAGGGAAATTGTGCCTCCGCCATCGGTTTCCAGTTCGAACTCAGGCGCATCTGCGCCTTCAATCAGTTCCGTCATACAACATTCCTTTCTGTCGTCGCTTCGAACCCGGGCCCGTGGACATATAGTCAAGGTCGCTTCCGGTCGATGAAATGGGATTTAACCGCATTTTCGCCGCAATTTTCACTCAATCGACGCGCGTCCGGTTCAGATCCGTATTCGCCGCAACCGGGGAATGCAAGATGATTGTCACGCTCATGTCGCTTGTCAAAATTTGAAAGTCCGCTAAATCAGGTAGCGCTTGATCGTGAGGTGCTGCTGGCCATCTCTCGGACGGAGCAAAGGGTTCGTCAATCTGATTTGGATTCGCGGCGCAAATTGAATGAACCTGCGGAAAACTTGCGACCATCGCCGCCACATGACCAGACCATTGCGACGTAACCTGTGATATGCGGATTCCTATGATTGTCGGACGTCGCGGAAAATGTCTGAAGCGGAGATCTCGTTTGTTCGGATCGCAATTGAGCGATGCGAAAAAGCGTCACACCGGCAGCAAAATCATGATTGTCAACACGCTTTAGGACATTAATGGCTCTGAGAAGCAAATCGCGAAGACGACTCCGGGGCACCGCGCGTTTCATCGGCGGCTGTCTGGTGATCTTGTTGGTGATTGCGGCGATCGCGCTGATGCGGCTGCAAAACGAACCGGTGTCGGCTTCCTGGATTTCGCAACAGGTCGTCAGCCGGGTCTCATCGTTGCTGGGTCAGTCCGGATCCATTCAGATAGCCGGAAGCACGGCATTCTGGCGCGGTGGCACAGATTTCACGATATCCCTGAGCGATGTTGCGATCAGGACCATAAAGCGCATTTCCGGCACGTCGAAGAAGATTGACGTCGATGTTTCTTTTACACCCTTTGCGCGCGAGTGGGTGGCCGTCGAAGAGGTTCGCATCGTCGAGCCCGATATCGTGGTGCCCTGGCCACCGCCGCTGCCCGAGCCCCGGTCTCCCTGGCCCGCGCCTGTCGGGCCGCTTGACGGTGCCAACCGGCTTCTCGATGCATTTGTCGAGGATCACGGTCCCCAATTGTTTGAGAACTTATCGGTACTGCGCGGAACGGTAAGACGGTTGGCGGCCGATGATACAAGACCGCGCCCCTGGCTGGACGGTGTCGCCGGACTGGCAAGCGTGACCGACGCGGGCAATGTGATATCCGTTGTTCTAACCGGGCAAACCGCGCGAAAGCGTGCATTTGATGTCGCGCTTGAAAGAGCTCCATCCAACTCCGGCGATCAGGGGCATGCATTGTCGCTAGCGGTAAACGGGTTCGATTTTCCCGTGACACCCAAGGCAGCGGCCAATCCGCTGGACGGAATTGGCTGGCTCCCGGTTGATCTGAGCGCGTTTGGTGATTTTACATCGGACTATGGCATTCGCGATGTCAGGTTCGGCGCGGAATTCGGTTCGGGAACGGTCCCGTTGGGAGCGCGGGACAGTACCTTTCTCAAGAAAGCAGATCTCGAACTCGCATGGGTCCCGGAGCAAACACGGTTTCGGATTTCAAAGGCCCGTGCTGAGTTCGGAGATTCAGTCATAGACCTGCAAGGAACATTGCGCCCGGATGGGAAAGATCCCCTCAATCCCTGGACTTTCGAATTGTCGGCGCAAGATGTTATCGTCAATCCTTCGGATGTTCCCGGCGCGCCGGTGATCCTGGAACAGGTGGTCGCATCCGGCTCCGTCCGGCCGCGCGATCGCACCGTTGAAGTCGATCGCTTTTCCGTGCTTTCCCCGCAGGCTCCGATCGAAGGTGTCGGGTCGTTCATGTTTCTCGAGGCTGGAATTTCGATCAGCGGGGCGAGCAATTTCGGGCGTATCCATTCTCACGTTCTGAAACGAATCTGGCCGTCATTCATTGCCGGGGGAACACGGAGATGGGTGCTGAACAATGTGATTGAGGGGGTTGTGGATCGGGCGCGGATCGATGTCTCGCTTGGACCGGAGATGACCGACGGAAAGCCGGAGACTTCGTCGGGTGCAGACGAGGCCGTTGATCTGGAGTTCGATTTTTCGGGGCTGACCATAAAGTCATTCGGCGAGATGACCCGCGTCCATAATGGAAACGGATCTGCGTCCATGTCCGGGCGCGTGTTTGACCTGGATGTGGACGCGGCAACGTTCATGGCGCCTGACGGGAAAACTGCCAACGCATCGAAGGGGCGCTTCAGAATCGCGGACGTGTATTCGCCCGAACGCCGGGGTGAAGTCACTTTCATTGTTGAAGGCGATAATGCCGTTGTTGGATCAATTGTCGATCAGGCGCCTGTCCGGGCGCTCGGCAGGCTTGGAGTGAGGTCCGAGGCGCTTTCCGGCAAGATTGCCGCAACGGTCGATGCCAGTTTTCCTTTGAAGAAAAAGATATTGCCGGAGGATGTGGACTGGGTCGTCAACGCGGAATTCGAAAAGTTGAGCAGTTCGGAGCCGATCAATGGCCGTTCGATCGAGAAAGCAGACGTCACCGTTGTCATCGATCCGAAAATGTTGACGATGACCGGGATCGCGACCCTGGATGGAGTGCGCGCCAATATTCAGTTGACCGAACCGTTCGGCGACCCGTCGTCCGCCATGAACGGGGACCTAACGCTGACGCTCAGCGAAAAAGAACGCATTGCGCGCGGCATCGACCTGGGAGACGTGCTCAGGGGTCCGGTCGCGGTTGGGATCGGCGTTCTGGCTACCGGAAATCAGCAGATTGCCGTGGATCTGAAAACGGCGATTGTGAATATACCGGTGTTTGGCTGGACCAAGGCCAAGGGCATTCCGGGCCGCGCGACTTTTTTGCTTCGCAAGGAGGGAAAACGCCAGATTCTCGATGAATTCAAGATGGTGGCGGGAGACGCCGTGATCGAAGGCCGGATTGTCATCAATGGCGACGGGCAATTGGAAACGGCTAACCTGCACAGATTTGCGGTCCGAAAGGGCGATGCGGCGGGTCTGAAGGCGAAACTGGTCGGCAAGGGGAAATATGTTGTCGATTTTTCTGCGAAGACGTTTGATGGAAGGGGATTGATCAAGACCGTCAAATCCCAGCAGGCTACCAGCAATGCGGCCGGCGTCGTCAAGGACCAGTACAAGGTCACGGTAACGGCAGGCAAGTTGATCGGTTTCAACGGCGAATCGCTTCGCAATGTCGTCAGCGAAATGACGTTTCGCAACAACCGGATCGATACGTTCAGAGCCAAAGCGGATATCGGAAAATCGGGAATCACTCAGGCATCGGGAAAGTCGCAGGGCGATCTGGCGTCGATGACGGTCACGACAAGTGACAGCGGTTCTCTGCTGAGGTTCCTGAATATCTACCAAAGCGTCGAGAATGGTGACGGCTTCCTGCAATACACGACCGATCGGCAAGGACGTATTCGGGGTCATATCACGATCACCAAGTTCACAATGCAGACAACCAAGGAGTTTTCCGAGCGCTTTGCGGAAACAAGCAAACGGTTGAATGTCCGCGAAGACGGTTCAGACGTTCCGGTTTCCGACCGAACGGAAACAAAAACCGGATTCGAAAAGTTTCGTGCGTCGTTCGACAAGTCCGGCAGCCGGCTCAAGGTGACGGAAGCGTTTGTGCGCAGCCCGCTTGTCGGTGGATCGTTTGCAGGCGATATCGACCTGAAATCGCAGCAAGTCGCGATGACCGGAACAATGATTCCCGTTTATGGCCTGAACAATCTGTTCGGCCAGATCCCTGTCATCGGAACCCTGATGGGCGCGGGGCGGCATGGCGGTCTGGTTGGCGTGACTTTCCGTATCAGCGGCCCGATCAACGACCCAGCGTTGCTGATCAATCCGGCGTCTGCATTGGCGCCGGGGATCTTCAGGAAGATCTTTGAGTTCAAGTGATTTAAGGGCGGACTCCAAGCGTTGGCAAAAGAGTAGCTTCTGTTCTGAAAGGAGTGGTTATCTAGCGGATTTGCCTTTACTTTCAAAGAATACTCACTTGAGATATCGATCTACTCCCGGCGAAGAAGCGCGTGTTTTTTCTTTCCAAAAGAAATTTTCACGACTCCGTCGCTATTTAGATCGGCATTGGTTATTAAAGCTCCTTCGTCAGTGCACACCACATCATTGATCTTTACAGCGCCGCTTCGCACTTGGCGTCTGGCCTCACTATTCGTAGAAGCAAATCCGATTGCGACATTTGCGGAAAGAATGCCGACTCCGCTTTCGAAGTCACCGACCGGCAATCGCGTTGTAGGAAGGTTCATCGAAAGTTTGCCCTGTCCAAAGGTTTGATGTGCGGTCTCCAAAGCGTTTTTGGCGGCTACACGACCATGAATGATCGCTGTTGCTTCAGTCGCAAGAATTTCTTTGCTTTTATTGAGATTCGATCCGATCGGGACCTCTAAGTCCCTGATTTGCTCCATGGGAAGGATAGTGAAGAGCCGCAGAAATCGGCCGACGTCAGCGTCCTCGCAGTTACGCCAATATTGCCAATAGTCATAGGGGCCGAGCATGTCCGGGTTGAGCCAGACGGCGCCGGAGGCCGTCTTGCCCATCTTTGCGCCGGAGCTGGTCGCCAACAAGGGCGTGGTCAGGGCGAACAGGCGGGTCTCGGCCATCTTGCGTCCGAGATCGATACCGGAAACGATGTTGCCCCACTGGTCGGATCCGCCCATCTGAAGCGTCACGCCGTAACGGCGGTTCAGTTCGACAAAATCGTAGGCTTGAAGCACCATGTAGTTGAACTCGAGGAACGATAGATGCTGTTCGCGTTCCAGGCGCATGCGGACGGAATCGCGTTTGATCATCTCATTGACGGAAATGTAGCGCCCGGCGGTTCTTAGAAGCTCGACATAGTTCAATTTCAGCAACCATTCCGCATTGTCCGGCATGATTGCCTCCCGGGGACCATCGCCGAAGGTGAGCAGCCGGGCAAAGATTTTCTTGATCCCCTCCTTGTTCTCTTCGATCTTTTCCGGTGTCAGCAATTGCCGGCTCTCGTCCTTGCCGGAGGGGTCGCCGATCATGGTCGTGCCGCCGCCCATCAGGCAAACCGGCCGGTGCCCGGTCTGCTGCATCCAGTACAACATCATGATTTGGACCAAGTTGCCCACGTGAAGGCTTGGCGCGGTACAATCGAAACCGATATAAGCCGATACCGTCTCGGCAAGCAGCGCCGCGTCCAGGGCTTCGGGGTCTGATATCTGATGGATGAATCCGCGTTCGGACAATACGTTTAGAAATTTGGATTTATACTGGCTCATGGTCTGTCAACAGGTTTGCCTGAGACCCTCGATCCGGCGGGCACGGATCGAGGGTCCAATGGCGCTTCGGGGTTCAGGGCTGCATATTCCGACATTGATCGGTTCGTTGCCCTATGGTTCTGTTTCGGCATCGGAAGTGTTCGAGGAACGGTGCGTGTTTCTCGGTCCGATGCTCTATAGCCGAGAATTGACGGGAATACACGGGAGAATCTCATGACGGAGCCGACGATCCGGGCGCTCGGGCTGATGAGCGGCACCTCGATGGACGGCATTGATGCGGCAATTCTGGAATCCGATGGCCACGCAATCAAGGCGCTGGGGCCAACGGAATACCAGCCGTATGAGGATGCGGACCGGATATTGATCCGCCAGGCCATGGATGCCGCGCAGGAGCTGACGGACAGGGATGCGCGCCCCGGCGTCCTCAGCGCCGCCGAAGAGTGCATAACCAGACGCCACAGCGCCGTGATCGACAAGCTTTTGGCAAAGTCGGGGCCTGTCGACCTGATTGGATTTCACGGCCAGACTGTGTTTCATGCTCCGGACCGTGGATTGACGGTTCAGATTGGCGACGCGAAAGCCCTGTCGGTTGCCTGCGGACTTCCGGTCGTCCACGACATGCGGGCCGACGACGTCGCCCGGGGCGGTCAGGGTGCGCCGCTGGCCCCGGTCTTCCATCAGGCCGTGGCACACCATCTCGGCCTCGATCTGCCGACTGCGATCGTCAACGTCGGTGGTGTTGCCAACGCGACCTGGATTGGCGCCGACGGACATCTGGCCGCCTGCGACACCGGTCCCGGAAATGCGCTTATGAACGATTGGGTCAAACGGCATACCGGTGCCGATTTCGACAACGACGGCATCTTGGCCGCCGACGGTCGTGTTGACAAGGCGGCACTGACGATGTTGTTGGACAATCCCTATTTCGATCTGGATTGGCCCAAATCCCTGGACCGCGATGCGTTTTCTCTCGATCCGGTTTCCCATCTAAACCTTGCCGACGGGACGGCGACGCTGGCGGCCTTTACCGTCAAGACACTGGCAACAAGCCTCCGCCGTTTTGCGCGCCTGCCGGCCACGGTCCTGATATCGGGCGGCGGCGCCCGGAATCCGGTCCTGTTGCGGAACCTGGCGGAAGAATTGGGAATCCCGGTCTCGACCATGGATCAAGCCGGACTTTCCGCGGACTTTATTGAAGCGCAGGCTTTTGCCTATTGCGCAATCCGTTCGAAAAAGGGACTTGCGCTGACCTTTCCCGGCACGACCGGAATCCCGGTCGCGGCATCCGGAGGACGGCTTGCATCTCCGATGTGATCGGCTGGCCGGTTTCGTCGATGGCCAGCGGCGCCGGTCGCCGGACGCCTGCCAAGGCGCGGTCTCATGGGTGCACGGGCGTCTTTTGTTTCACCTGAAGCAGATCAAATCCGCCTCTGGTCAGCCCTCAGGCGCAAAACCGAGTTCGTCAAGTCGACGATCGAGATAGTCGGCGCAGGTATCGACGAGCTGATCGTTGTATCCTTCGAAAAAATGGTTGGCGCCCTCGATCGTCTGTTGATCGACGACAATGCCTTTCTGGGTTTTCAGTTTTTCCACAAGGTTTTGAATGTCCTTTGGCGGTACGACCTTGTCCGCATCACCGTGGACGATGAGACCGGAGGAAGGGCAGGGAGCCAGAAACGAGAAATCATAAAGGTTGGGCTGCGGCGCAATCGACATGAATCCTTCGACCTCGGGACGGCGCATCAGCAATTGCATGCCGATCCAGGCGCCAAAGGAAAAGCCGGCGATCCAGCAGGCCCGGGCGTCCTGATGAATGGTTTGGACCCAATCCAGCGCGGCGGCCGCATCGGACAATTCCCCCTGGCCATGGTCGAACGTGCCCTGGCTTCTCCCCACGCCGCGAAAATTGAAACGCAGGACCGCAAAATTGCGCTCTGCGAACATGTAATACAGCCGATAGATCAACTGATTGTTCATCGTCCCGCCGAATTGCGGGTGCGGATGCAGGATCATCGCAATCGGAGCGTTCTTGTCTTTCGCCGGCTGGAAGCGGCCTTCAATGCGGCCGGCAGGCCCTGCAAACATGACTTCAGGCATTTTTTTGTTGTCCTTGGATTGGTGTGTCCGGCAAGCTCTGCTGCCCGCACGATGCGTCCTTAGTGATCCGTATGTTCCTTGACTTCATTGCGGGGGATACGTAGAACTCTTTTTTAGAACTGTTCGAAAGTAGAGCCGTCAAGGTGGTCGGAAAATGGGCAAGCGCGCTATGATATGTGCCTGACCGAACGCATCCATCCGGAGCAGGTTGGTCTGTAACAGTCCGACGCACGGTTTTTCAAGCATTTTAGCGTTTTCACATGAGTGAATGAAACCCGAATGAGCCGCAAACGCATATATCTGGACTACAATGCCAGTGCTCCGGTGCGCCCGGAGGCACGTGCAGCGGCGGTTCAGTGGCTGGATTCCACGGGCAATGCGTCGTCGGTTCACCAGGAGGGCCGAGAGGCGCGGCGTGTCGTCGAATCTGCGCGTGAAGTTGTTGGCCAGGCTCTCGGTTTGTCGGGCAAATCGGTGACATTCGTCAGCGGCGGGACTGAGGCCAATGCAACTGCGTTAAGTCCGGTTTGGAAGATCAACGAGCAGGATGTTGTTTTCAAACGGGTGTTCGTCAGTGCGATTGAGCACCCGTCTGTCCTGGCCGGTGGACGATTTCTTCCCGAGCAGATCGAAGTGCTGCCCGTGAACCCGCTCGGTCAGATCGACCTTGAAACTCTCGGACACCGACTGGCTGAATGTGATGCGCCGGTCTTGATTTCGGTCATGGCCGCCAACAATGAAACCGGTATTGTGCAGCCGCTTCGCGCGATCGGCGATCTCGTTCATTCCCATGGCGGATTTCTGCACAGCGATGCGGTTCAGGCGTTTGGCAAGATGCCGATTGACGTCGAGGATCTCGGGGTGGATGTGGTGACCGTGTCGGCGCACAAGATCGGCGGCCTGCAGGGCGTTGGCGTGATCGCCACGCGCGACAATATTTCCGTTCCGGCCCTGATCAGGGGGGGGGGACAGGAAGATTACCGCCGCGCGGGGACAGAAAATGTCGCAGCCATCGCAGCCCTTGGGGCCACTATATCCAATTTCGACGGCATCGAAGATGAGTGGTCTGAGATACGCCGTCTGAGGGATCTGTTTGAAGCGGAACTGAACCGTATTGCGCCATTTGGCGTAGTATTTGGACAGGATGTCGAGCGACTCGGAAACACATCCTGTTTTGCTGTTCCCGGACTTCGTGCCGAAACCGCGATGATCAATTTTGATCTCAGCGGAATCGCCGTGTCCTCAGGGTCCGCCTGCTCGTCAGGCAAGGTTTCGGCCTCCCATGTGCTTAAGGCGATGGGGGTTGAAGATGCGGTCGCCACAGGGGCGATTCGCGCAAGTCTTGGGTGGGCGACCACCCGGGACGACATTTCATCGTTTTTGCAAGCCGTTAGGGCGGTCTGCAAAAATCAACGCCCGCAAGGGCAAACGAAGGCGGCTTGATAATCAAACCGCCCGCTTCGAAACCCGCGGCCCTTGAAACCGCGCCGGATGGAGAGAGCGATGCCTGCAGTGCAAGAGACCATCGATCAGGTCAAAGCGATCGATGTCGATCAGTATAAATACGGTTTTGAAACCGATATCGAAATGGAAGTGGCCCCCAAGGGGCTGAATGAAGACATCATCCGGATGATCTCGGCCAAAAAGGACGAGCCGGAATGGATGCTTGAATGGCGGCTGGATGCTTATCGCCGCTGGAAAACCATGACCGAGCCGACATGGGCCCGGGTGGATTATCCGAAGATCGACTTCAACGATATTCACTATTATGCGGCGCCGAAATCGGCGCCGGGGCCCAAGAGCCTCGACGAAGTCGACCCGGAATTGCTTCGCGTTTATGAAAAGCTCGGAATACCGCTCAGCGAGCAGGAGATCCTGGCCGGTGTGGAACGGCCGAAGATCGCTGTCGATGCGGTGTTTGATTCCGTCTCCGTTGTCACGACCTTCAAAGAGGAACTGGCAAAGGCCGGTGTGATATTCTGCCCGATGTCGGAGGCGGTCCGGGATCATCCCGACCTCGTGCGCAAATATCTTGGATCGGTCGTTCCCGTGACGGACAATTACTACGCCACGCTGAACTCGGCTGTATTTTCGGACGGCTCGTTTGTCTACATTCCCGAAGGCGTACGCTGCCCGATGGAATTGTCGACATATTTCAGGATCAACGAGCGTAACACCGGCCAGTTCGAACGCACCCTGATCATTGCCGACAAGGGATCGTACGTTTCCTATCTTGAGGGCTGTACGGCTCCGCAACGCGATGAAAACCAGTTGCACGCCGCCGTTGTCGAGCTTGTTGCGCTCGACGATGCCGAGATCAAATATTCGACCGTGCAGAACTGGTATCCGGGCGACAAGGAAGGCAAGGGCGGGATTTATAATTTCGTGACCAAGCGCGGCGATTGCCGCGGGCGGAACTCGAAAATTTCCTGGACCCAGGTGGAAACCGGTTCGGCGATCACCTGGAAATATCCAAGCTGTATTCTGCGCGGAGACAATTCGATCGGTGAATTCTACTCGATCGCTGTGTCAAACGGATATCAGCAGGTGGATTCCGGTACCAAGATGATTCATCTGGGTAAGAACACCAAATCGAAAATCATCTCGAAGGGAATTTCCGCCGGCAATTCGAACAACACCTATCGGGGCCTGGTGTCCGCACACCGCAAGGCGTCGAGTGCCCGCAACTTCACCCAGTGCGATTCCCTTTTGATCGGCCAGACCTGCGGCGCGCATACGATTCCTTATATCGAATCGAACAATTCGACAGCTGTGTTCGAGCATGAAGCAACGACATCGAAAATCTCCGACGACCAGATGTTCTATTGTCAGCAGCGTGGCCTCGACCCGGAAGAAGCGGTCGCGCTGATCGTCAACGGATTTGTCAAGGAAGTTATCCAAAAGCTTCCGATGGAGTTCGCGGTCGAATCCCAGAAACTGATTTCGATCAGTCTTGAGGGCAGCGTCGGATAACGACGGGTCCTGACGGGAGAGTGCGGGGCCGCCTTTGCCGGCGATGGGCTGTATGGCACCGTCGCCTGCGGCCCCCTGACATCACAGCTATCCTGAACGGAACACCATGCGCGCCACAATCCGTATGCGACGGATTGGACGCACGGTCCCGGATCAGGCTTACCGAAGAGGGTGACTTTGACTGACCCTGACAAAAAACCGGTCCTCAATATCGGCGATGTCGAATCGTTTCCGTTTGGCCAGGGTGACGGCTTTGCCGCCACGCTCGGCCCAATCGGCAAGCAGATCGGCATGGAAAGACTTGGATGCATGCTCATTGCCGTAGATCCCGGCAAGACCGCTTTTCCGCTTCATGTCCATCACGCCAATGAAGAGATGTTCGTGGTGCTTGAGGGGACAGGGGACTATGTCTACGGCGCTGAGACTTACCCGATATGCGCCGGCGATGTGATTGCCGCTCCACCGGGCGGTCCGGAACGGGCGCACCAGATCGTCAATTCCGGCGATGTGACGCTGAAATATCTCGGGATCTCGACCAAGGAACAGCCGGAAGTCGTTGAATATCCGAATTCAAACAAATTCGCAGTGTTCTCCCAGTCCGCGGATGGCACGCCGATGACGGCACGCCTTCGTTATATCGGACGGTCGGAAAACACACTGGATTACTGGGATGGTGAAGACGGCGCGTGACGCCGCACACGAAGGAACGAAACTATGCTTGAAATCAAGAACCTGCATGTTGCCGTCGACGGCAATGAAATCCTCCGCGGTATCGATCTCCGGGTCCGTCCCGGCGAAGTTCACGCCATCATGGGACCGAACGGTTCGGGCAAATCGACATTGTCCTACGTTTTGTCCGGCAAAGAAGACTACGACATTACCGAAGGGGAAATTCTGTTCAACGGCCAGGATGTTCTGGAGATGGAACCGCATCAGCGCGCTGCTGCCGGAATGTTCCTGGCATTCCAGTATCCGATCGAGATCCCCGGCGTCGCGACCATGACGTTCCTGAAGACCGCACTGAATGCCCAACGCAGGGAGCGCGGCGAAGAGGAGCTTGCAACCCCCGATTTCATGCGCCTGGTTCGTGAAAAGGCTGCGGAACTGCAAATCAATACCGACATGCTGAAACGTCCGCTCAATGTCGGATTTTCCGGCGGCGAGAAAAAGCGCAACGAGATCCTGCAGATGGCATTGCTCGAGCCGAAAATCTGTGTGCTCGACGAAACCGATTCCGGTCTTGATATCGATGCCTTGCGGATCGTTTCCGACGGCGTCAATGCGTTGCGCGGACCGGAACGGGGCATGATCGTTATCACTCACTATCAACGCCTGCTCGACCATATTGTTCCGGACGTTGTGCATGTCCTGTCGAAGGGTCGCATTGTGAAGACCGGCGACAAATCTCTGGCTCTGGAACTCGAGGCCAAGGGGTATGCCGAATATGTATCCGACGCGGCGTGAGGACGGGACCATGACTGCAAAACCCAAAATTCTCCGGACACAGGCGGAGCAGGATCTGTTGCGCCATTTTGAAGAACGGTTTGCCAATGACAGTGGCGGCCTGACCTCGCTGCGCCGCGAAGCCTTTGCCGGTCTTCGTGAAGCCGGTCTGCCGCACCGCCGTGTCGAAGACTATAAATATACGGATCTGAAATCGCTTGTCGGAACGGTTCCCGAAATCGGCGACCGGCCGACGGTGGAGGCCGCCCGTGAATCTTTGGCCAAAGCGGACCATTGGGGTGACATCGACCGCCGTCGCATCGTCTTTGCCGACGGGTATTATTTTCCCGAACTCTCGGACACCAGCGTGCCCGGAGTGACGATTGACGGACTGGCAGCGGCCCTGGGGGATGGGCAGGATGTGAGCGGTCGCGTTGCGCAATTGCGACCGGACAAGGCGGATGCATCGCTCGATCTGAATACCGCGTTCATGGTCGACGGTGTTCTGATCGACATTGACGCGGGATATGACGGGTCGGCCGCGCTTGAACTGGTGTTTCTTCATGTCGCTTCCGACCCGATGTCGCAATATGTCCGCTCGGCTGTCCGTATCGGCAAGGGTGCTTCGATTACTTTGCTGGAAACGCATGTCGGCCCGGACAATGTTGAGCATCACAGCAATGTCGCGTTTGAAGTCTTTGCCGGTGACGGTTCCAAAGTTACATGGGTCAAGCTGCAGAGAAGCGGTAACGAGGCCATGCACCTGGGGACCACGTTGACCGACGTTGGCGCGGAGGCGGATTTCAACCACTTCACCTTCACCATGGGATCGAAGATGTCGCGGTCACAGTCCTTTGTGACGTTTCGCGAGCAGGGGTCTCAGGCCAACCTGCGCGGCGTGACAATGCTGCGCAACAAGGAGCACGCCGATCTGACACTTCTTGTCGATCATGCCGTGCCGGAGTGCGAAAGCCAGGAACGGTTCAAGGCGGTCATCGACGACCGTGCCAAGGGCGTGTTCCAGGGCAAGATCATCGTTCGCCCGGATGCTCAGAAAACCGACGGACAGATGATGACCCAGACGCTGTTATTGTCTGACGAAGCGCAGGTTGCGAACAAACCCGAGCTCGAGATTTTCGCAGATGATGTGCAATGTGCCCATGGCGCCACGACAGGACAGATTGATGAAGACCTGCTGTTTTATCTGATGGCCCGCGGTATCCCCAGAGACCAGGCCCGGACCCTGCTGGTCCTGGCCTTTATCGGAGAAACGATCGAGGAAATCGGCAATGAGGCGATCGAGGATCATCTCGAGGCATTGAGCCAGGTATGGCTGTTGGGAGAAGGGGCAGTGTTGTGACCATGACCGCCGACGTTGCACCCGTTGTCCTGGACTATGATGTCGAGGCCGTTCGGCGGGATTTTCCGATCCTGTCGCGCGAAGTATACGGCAAGCCCCTGGTTTATCTCGACAGCGGCGCGTCGGCGCAAAAACCGCAAACGGTGCTTGACGCGATCATGCGCAGCTATTCGGAAGAATATGCGAATGTCCATCGGGGACTGCATTTCCTGTCCAACACCGCGACCGATCGCTATGAAGCCGCACGTGAAACGGTGCGGCGGTTTCTCAACGCTCCGAGCGACGAACAGATTATCTTCACGCGTTCAACGACCGAGGCGATCAATCTCGTGGCGCAGTCTTTTGGTGGAATGGTGATCGGGGAGGGCGATGAAATCATCCTTTCGATCATGGAACACCATTCCAATATCGTCCCGTGGAACTTCCATCGTGAGCGCAATGGCGCGGTTATCAAATGGGCTCCGATTGAAGAAGATGGGACCTTCGACCTTGATGCCCTGGTCGCCCTTCTCAGCGACCGCACCAAGATGATCGCCATCACCCACCTGTCCAATGTCACCGGCACTGTTGTGCCGATCAAGGAAATATGCCGGATCGCCCACGAACGGGGAATTCCGGTCCTGGTAGATGGCAGCCAGGCGGCCGTGCACATGCCGGTCGATGTGCAGGACCTGGATTGCGATTTCTATGTCTTTACCGGTCACAAAGTTTACGGGCCAACCGGAATTGGCGTGCTGTACGCAAAACGCGAACATCTCGATGCCATGCCGCCCTACAATGGTGGCGGGGAAATGATCCGCGACGTGACCGAAGAAGGCGTGACCTATGGCGAAACGCCGCACAAGTTCGAGGCCGGTACGCCACCGATCGTTCAGGCTATTGGACTGGGTGCTGCGCTTGACTATATGGATGAGGTAGGACGGGACAGGATTGCCGCGCACGAGCAGACGTTGAAATCCTACGCGCATGAGCGCCTTTCGGCGATAAACAGTGTGCGGATTTTCGGCAACGCGCCCGACAAGGCGGCCATCGTCTCGTTCGAACTTGTCGGCGCCCACGCGCACGATGTTGCCACGATCCTTGACAGATCCGGCGTGGCGGTTCGGGCTGGAACCCATTGTGCGCAACCGCTGTTGCAGCGTTTTGGCGTAACTTCGACTTGCAGGGCCTCCTTTGGGATGTACAATACGACTGAGGAAATCGACGTGCTCGCGACCGCCCTGCAAAAGGCGCATGACTTTTTCCTGTAACCAACGAGGATTATCGTGGATCAGCCTGGAACACTTGACCTGGAAGACCCGCAGCGTGCGAACGCCGAAATCGGCGCGAAGTCTGCAGAGGCATCTGATACGACAATTCCCGTCGAGGAATTGGATCGCTTGACCGATGACATCGTTCAAGCCCTCAAGACGGTTTTCGATCCGGAAATCCCCGTCGACATCTACGAACTGGGCCTGATCTACAAGGTCGAGATTGAAGACGACCGGTCAATCCTGATCGACATGACGCTGACTGCGCCGGGATGCCCGGTGGCCGGAGAAATGCCGATCTGGGTTCACAACGCGGTCGCTTCGGTTGAAGGTGTCGGCGATGTCAAGGTCGAAATGGTTTTCGACCCGCCCTGGGACCCGAGCAGGATGTCCGACGAGGCCCGTGTCGCCCTTGATTTCTGGTAAGGATGAAACCGATATGAACGCAATACCGAAGTTCAGTATCCTGACGCTTACCGACGCTGCACGTGCGCGCGTCCGTGAAATCATGACCAATTCAGACAAGGAAGTCGCCGGAGTTCGCGTCGGCGTCAAGAATGCCGGCTGCGCCGGAATGGCCTATGCGCTGGATTATGTCGAAGAAATCGATCCGAAGGACGATGTCGTCGAGGATGACGGATTCAAGATCTTTATCGATCCGAAAGCCGTGCTGTTTCTGCTTGGAACCGAAATGGACTACGAAGTGACGACATTGCGATCCGGTTTCGTATTCAACAATCCGAACCAGACGTCCGCCTGCGGATGCGGCGAATCCGTTGCAATCAAACCGGCTGATCCGAACGCCCTGCGCGCATAGGCACTGTTTCGTTCGAATGCCGCTTCCTGTCGTCAGTACAGCTTGCCGGTGACAAACCATTCCTGTCACCGGAGCTTGTCAGTTATCTGTAAGGCCCCATGCTTTTTGACCGACTTAAAACTGATAACCAGGCCGACTGGCATGCCTATACCCATCACGCGTTTGTGGCAGGCATGGCCGACGGTACCTTGTCCAAGGAGAGTTTCCAGCACTATCTGGTCCAGGACTATCTGTTTTTGATCCATTTCGCCCGGGCCTATGCTCTGGCGATATACAAGGGGCGCAGCCTAACCGACATGCGGGCCTCCCTGGAGGGATTGAAAGCAATTCTCGATGTTGAAATGGACTTGCATGTCAAATTGTGCGGGACATGGGGATTGAGCCCGGACGAGATCGAGGCGGCACCGGAATCACGCGCGACGATGGCCTACACGCGCTATGTGCTGGAAACCGGGCTTCGCGGCGATCTGCTTGACCTGCACATTGCCTTGTCTCCGTGTGTTATCGGTTATGCAGAAATCGCGGAGAGGGTCGCACGGGATCCGTTTGCGACGTCGGATTCCAATCCCTACGCCGTGTGGATCCGCGAGTATTGCGGACAAGCGTACCAGGATGTTGCCGCGCATGCGGTCAGGACTCTTGATGATTTGGCTGAAAGCCATTTTTCAGAAGCGCGGTTCGCCGACCTGTCGCGCGTTTTCTCCGAGGCGACCCGTCTGGAAGCCGATTTCTGGCAAATGGGACTGGATTTATCCTGATTGGAAGTCTTGCAGGCGTTGACTATACGATCCGGTCAACCCACAAAATGCGGCCCCGAAGTTTGTGGAACGGGTCAGGCGACCTCGACTCCGTCGTTTATGCCGAGGTCTGTTTCAGCCATGACGCGGTTGCGTCCGGCGTGTTTTGCAGCATACAGGCATTGGTCGGAGCGCTCGATCATAGTCTGAGGCGTATCTGAGCCGGAGAAGGCGGAAACACCGATGGAAATGGTGATTCTGCCGAGATTTTCGCCGGTTGACCGCTTCACGAGCTCTTTCGACATAACCGATTTGCGAATGCTCTCGGCAACAGAGATCGCTTGCTGCAGGTTGGTCATGGGCAAAATGACGCCGAATTCCTCGCCGCCGTAGCGACATGCAATATCCTGACCCTTCACATTCTGCTTGACGGCAAGTGCAACCAAGCGAAGGACCTGGTCGCCGGTCTGGTGACCGTAAGTATCGTTGAATTTCTTGAAATGATCGATGTCGGTCATTAGGAGCGCCATCGGTTCATTTGTGTGCTCGGCTTCGGCAATCGCACGTTCTATGGATTGGTCGAAATGCTTGCGGTTCGCCAGTGTGGTCAGCTCATCGGTGAGCGATTCAAAGCGGATCGCCTCGATGCTTTCCTGCATGTCCTGGATCTGGCGCTTTGACTCTTCCAGTTTTGTCTCAAGGTCGCGATTCGAAGCTTCGGTTTCGCGCGTGGCAAGAATCAGCTTGGACACAATGTCGCGGATCGTATCCGTGTCTTCTGTTGACGAGAGTGCGGATTTTGCCCCTTCCAGAGACGATTTGTATTCCGAAGCCGATGATTGGGTCGTTGTGATGCGATCTATGATTTGCGCAATTTCGTCCGAAATCTGATTGCCGACGTCTTCAATCCGCTCGCCCAGGCGTTGCGGCGACAGGAAACGATTATAGATGTCGTCGATTTCCTCCGAAGAAACATAGCCATTCGCCTTCAGCTTTTCATTCAACGCCTTGTTCAGCGCATGATTGAAGCCTGCGGAATAGGTGTACCAGAGCTCGTAATTTCTCGGGTAAGCGGGTATCTCGTTGCGCTTGATTTGTGTGATGGCGGCTTCGCCATAGCCCACCGTGCGCTGAAAATCGTCTTTTTTCGGCATCTAACGCTCTACCCCACCCTTGTTGATCACATTCTGTGACCCGCGATCATATCCGCAGGCGTAACTCTATACTTCGGGGCTTAAGGTGCCGTTAACACGGATTCGCGTCTACGCGAAAGATGTGGAACAAACCAATGAGTACCTATGTATATCCGCAGAACCGAACAAGTTAATTTATTCAGATAAGCCATGTGTTGTTGTGAGCGGGCAATAAAAAATTTCGACTCGAGGGCGAATTGTAAAAAATGACAGTATGATTTGAGCGCCGCTGCTACCGACAATTCTCATTGCGCTTGAGGCAGGCGAGGACCAAAAAGGGTTTGGCTAATCTGAACGTATGGTATCGCCGCGAACTTGCCCTATTTCTCGCAGGAAGCTGTTGGGCAGTTCCTCATGCGCGACCGACACAATCAAACGCGATGGGCGAAAATCCGGTGGTGATTTCAGAGAGGATTCAGGCGACTTTGGATTTCTTCTGAATTTCCGACCATACCGGGCGCATCAGGAAATCAGGAACATGATCGCCCATGCCGACAACCGGCGCATCGGCTTCTTCCTTGTCTTTTTTCCCGCCTCGCGACCGGCTTTTCGTCTTTCCATCCTGTTTGCGATCGCCTCGTCTGGCATTTTCGCCGCGCTTTGACGCTTTTTTCGGTGGTTCGTCGGATTTTTGTTCTGTTTCTACGGGCGCTTCGGCCCATTCAAGCTTCTTGCCGATCAGGGCTTCCACAGCACCGAGATAAGTACGATCCTTACGGGTCACAATCGATATTGCCGTGCCGCTGCGACCAGCTCTGCCGGTCCGGCCGATGCGGTGGATATAGTCTTCCGCATGGTGGGGCACATCGTAATTGATTACGTGGCTGACCGCAGGAATGTCCAGACCGCGCGCTGCAACGTCGCTGGCCACCAAAATGGGTGTTTTGCCGCTTCGGAAGCTCTCCAGCATTGTCGTGCGTGAATGCTGATCCATGTCTCCGTGCAATGCGCCGGCCGGAAAGCCGTGTTTTTCCAATGATCGGAACACGACGCTGACATCGCGCTTGCGATTGCAGAAAATGATGGCGTTTTTCAGGTCATCCGCCTCACGCAGCAATGTGCGCAAAACGCCTCTCTTTTCCCAATCTTCCGCCGGGGAGGACACCAGACTCTGAGCAACGTTTTCCGCCGTGGATGTCGGTGGCGCCACTTCCACAGTTTTCGGGTTCTGCAGGAAGGCATCCGTCAAACGCTTGATCTCCGGAGCCATGGTGGCAGAAAAAAACAAGGTTTGCCTGGTGAAGGGAATAAGTCCGCAAATCCGTTCAATATCCGGGATGAAACCCATATCCAGCATTCTATCGGCTTCATCGATTACGAGAACCTCGACGGCGCGCAGCATCAGTTTGCCGCGTTCGACATGGTCCAGCAGCCGGCCGGGGGTGGCAATCACAATATCGGCGCCGCGATCAAGCTTGCGATCCTGTTCGTCGAACGAAACGCCACCGATGAGCAATGCGACAGTCATCTTGTGATTGGCGCCATAAGTTGCAAGGTTTTCCGCGACCTGTGCAGCAAGCTCGCGTGTCGGTTCCAGGATGAGCGACCGGGGCATGCGGGCTCGGGTGCGTCCGCGTTCCAGGATACTGAGCATCGGAAGCGTAAAAGACGCCGTCTTACCGGTCCCGGTCTGCGCAATGCCGATTACATCACGCCGTTCCAATACATGAGGTATCGCCTCAGCCTGAATCGGTGTGGGCTCGGTATAGCCCGCCGATTCCACGGCAGACAGGACTTTTGTGCTTAAGCCAAGAGTAGAAAAGCTCATATGAACCGGGGGTTGTTTGTCGGAAGGCGATCAAGTTATCGCAACTTCCCTGTTTCGATGCGCCGCAACATCGTCCAACCAGACAGTAATGTCAATGGTTGGTGCGGTTTTGCAGTCTTTTATACCTAACCGTCAGCGTAAACCGATGCCGGCGGAATAACAAGGATGAAACAAATGTCGGGCGCTGAAATGATTCTGCTCGCGTGCCCGGCGCAGCAAACGTTATGACAGGGCGAAAGCCCGCTTGGCTGCGGATTCAGGAAGTTCGTTCGGGACTGCATCGATGATCTGTGCGTCGATGCGGACTTTGATCGGTGTTGAGACATCTTCAACGGAAAACAGGGTGTGATTGATCACGCCGCGAATCCGAGTGATAGCCGCTTGGGCATCCTCCGGGCTGGTGGATGTCAGGATCACCAGGAAATTGCCGCCTTTCCAGCGTGCAGTCATGTCTTCGCCGCGCACCAATTGACCGATCACGGTGCCGATCTGGCGAATGATGCGGTCTCCAACGGCATATCCGAAAGCCGCGTTGATTTCAGGGAGGTTCTCAATTGTCAGACCGCACAGGGTCAACGGCTCACCCCAGCGTTCGCGATCCTTGAAGATCCTGTCCAGATGTTCAAGCACGAAGCCGCGACTGTACAATCCGGTCAGAGCGTCGCCTGTCGCCATATGCCGGGCCTGTTTATAGACAGCCCGTAATTTGTCACGAAAACGGTTCTCCCGAATAAAATTGGTCGTTTTGGTTGCCAGCTCATGGGGGTTGATCGGTTCAACGAATATGTCTGTCGCACCGGCCTGATACAGATCGTCCCTTGAAAGTTGCTCTGAGTCCGGCAGCAGAACGATAACGGGCAGGGAATGAAAACGGGGGTTTCGGCGCAGTTGCGAAACAAATTCGACAGTTTCCTCGAAAGCTAAATCCAGAACGATACTGTCAAACGGACGCCGCAGCAGGTAATCCTCGGCGGTTTCCCGCGTGAATGCTCCGATGATCGTCGTATTTTTGGCCAGAGCTTTTTCTATGATCGGGAACCGGGTCCCATTGCCGACGACCAGAATCGTCGATTCTTCAAGAGTTTCCGGCGGCGAGATGTCCGGCGCATCCAATCCGTATCGCGAATAGGTCTCAAGCCGACGCGCAAGCTCAAAATGCATTGTGTTGAGGCGTGCCAGGGTCGCGATCCTGGAAGCGATCTGCCCTGCTGTCAGCGGCAGATGCATGACGTCGTCGATTTCGCTGCTCTGCATGAAGTCATCGGCAAAATCCGCGTCGCATAACGCAAGAACCGGAACCTTGCGATCGGCGGCATCCCGGCGTACCGACCTGGCATGCTCGACGAATGCATCCGACGCCGCCGCGGCGCTACGGCTCAACAGTTCCAGGACGATCGCATCCACGGCCTTGCCGTCACCGGTGCCGTCGCTGACAGTGGCCCGATCAAATCGAATTCCTCCTGATTCCAAGGCGCTCCAGTCGAACGACGTCGAGGCATCGCCCTTTTCCTGAATCAGCAGAATATTCGGTTTGTTTACCATGATTGCGTGTCTCCTACCTGAAGACATGTTTCTCCGATTTTCGTAAATTTCAGCTTAACAAACCCGGCCCGTCGACCATCGCAGGTTGCGCCTGGTTTGCACCCTGTAAGGCGCCAATCAATTGCACCACAATGCCATTGCGGGGCTTGGCATGATTCCGATTTGTCGCGGCATGCCGCAGCAGACATTGGACCATTTCTCTTCGGTTATGTCCGGTATGCTGAAAGGGCGCATGCGGGCGCGTCTGAAGTTGGCTGTCGAACTATCCGATGTTCTTGTTGTTTTGCAGGCCGGTGCTGCCGTTGCCCGAATTTTGTCTCGAATCTGGACCTGATTTCTGACCTGGTGCCGTGCTCGGAACGAGCTCTGCATCGGCCGCAGCATTGGGGGCGGACTGTGTCAGCGAAGCCGCGCGAACGACGGATTCCGGTCGGGCATGTTCGGCAAGACCGGCCGTCTCAGCGTGACCGCGGGCATCTTCGACGGAAAACGGCGCCGCATGTTCCGGGACGACGGCCAGCCCGAGTTTGGGAACAATGGCGCTGCGTTCAAGAACATAGAGCCGGGACGTGCGAACCGCCTCATGACTTGAATATGCATCGTCGACTTCGTTGGCACCAAGCGGCAGGCCGCCAACCATCATCAGGCGTCCGGCTCTCGCAACAGGCACGGCTGTGCGCGGTTCACCGGCTCTGACCCGGGCCAGAATGGAAGTCTCAAGAAAGCCTTTCGCCGCGGCCGGCACAAATTCATAGGAATTCATGATCTCGGTTGCTGGCGCCATCGGTCCGCGCACACTCAGCAACTCGCGGGTTTCGCGTTTGCTCGTTGGTCCATGTTCGACTTTTTCGCTTCTGACCTCAACCAGAGTCAAAGGTTGACTGCTTCCGGTCGGGACCCTGATCGGTCCAAGCGGCAGCGGATGCGGCCGGGGGTTTTCGCCACGCCGTTTCGCGATCAGCGCTAGTTCGTCCAGGATTGTCAAGTCGATGATTTTGTTTGGCTGAAGCGGGGCGGGGGTCTCCAGTTCATGGGTTCCCGGCCACACCGCGAGCAGATTGGGCTGCAAGTCCAGGTTCGTCATGATGCAGTTCAGTGGATTGGCCAGTGCGGCGGGACAAAGCACAGTATCGGGTTTTATGGCACTGCAATGGTCGGCCAGATTGGACAATTGCCTGAAGTGATGTGTGTGAAGGGTACCTCCGGACAGGAGCCACGGAATCATTCCACCGCCAATGCCGGACAATCCGGTTAACATGAACGGAGAAAGGATCGTGCTCCCGGCTTCAATGGGCGTTTCAAGCAGGGGCATCAGGCCGGTTGCTATCCACTGGTTGTGGCTTCTGGGGATCGGAACGATTTTTCCATCGGCGGTTCCGGTAAATGTCAGCGTCGCAACATGATCGGCTGCATTCTCCTTACGGACAATTTCTACCGGTTCATCGCCGGTGTCGATTTCTCCGATTGCCTGGTCGATATTGATGATACCTTCCGCAAGGGTGTCGCCAAATCCAAGCAACTGCCTGATGCTGAAAAGCTCGGCCGCAACATCCCTGACCGAAGTTCCGAAATCCTCTCCCTCCAGCCGGTCTATCGTAACTATTGCCTTGGCGCCGATTGCGGCAAGGGTGGGGCGAATGGAGTGCCCTCGCCAGGTCAGGGGGATGGGTGCCACAATCAAACCGGCACGCCAGGCGGCAAGACAGGTGAGAACGGTCGCGGACGTATTCGGCATCATCAAGGCGATGACATTGTCCGGGGTCAGCCCAAGATGGCTGAAAAGCGCGGCGATTCGCGAAACGATATGGTCCGCCTCTGCGTAGGTCAGCCGCTCAGGTGTCCCGGATGTCCATTCCTGTCTGTCTGTGGCATCGACAATCGCCAGACGGTCGGGGTGCATTTCGGCGGATTTTCGAAAGAGCGCATCAAGAGTTACCACACCCCAAACGCCGGATTCCAAGTGCTTTGCCCGTGTTGTTTCATCGGTCAAAATCATTGGAAAAGGTCCTTTTCGCTGGTTTGCCGGTCGCTTCATCATGGCTTGCGCCACCACGTATCCAGCCGGTACCCGTAGAGGGAGCTTTTTTCGGGACGGCCGATCCCGGACCAGCGGGCGACCCATTGCTCGGGGAGGAAAAACAGTGGAATGACGTAATGACCTGCCAGGAGGACACGGTCGAATGCGCGAACCGCTGCAACAAAGTCATCCCGCGTGTCAGCTGCCAGGATCTCACCGATCAAAAGGTCGATGGCCGGGTCTGAGGCCCCGGCAAAATTGAAGGAACCGTCACGTTTGGCGCTGTCGACGCTCCAGCGAAAGGACTGTTCGTTGCCGGGCGAGAGCGACACATGCCAGGTTGTCAGAATCATGTCGTAGTCGAAAACCTGCAGACGGCGCTGGTATTGTGCGCTATCGACGAGACGGACTTCCACGGCGATGCCCAGAGGGCGCAACATGCGTTGCAAACCGAGCGCCAGACGTTCCGAATCCTTATTGACGACGAGAACCTCAAACCGCAGCGGCTTTCCCGACGGGTCGATCAGATTTCCGCCGTTGATCGAGTAGCCCGCTTTTTTCAGGATTGTCAGCGCTTTGCGAAGGTTTTTCCGATCGCGACCGCTGCCGTCCGATTGCGGCGGCTGCCAGGACCCGTCAAGAAACGGGTCGGCAAGATCCTTGCCCGCCTTTGCCAGCAGGGCTTTTTCCTGATCCGAAGCCGCGCGGCCGAACGAGGAGAGTTCAGAAGCCATGAAGTAGGAGCCGGAGCGTTGATAGACGCCGGAATAAAGGTTCTCGTTGACCCATTTGAAATCGAACGCGAAGCTGAGCGCTTCGCGCAGGCGGATATCGGAAAACATCGCGCGACGGGTGTTGAACACGAAGCCGAACATGCCGTTCGGAGTTTCAGCGGTAAAGGTATCCTTGACGATACGTCCGTCGCGAACCGCGGGAAAATCATAAGCTGTCCGCCAGCGTCCCGGATCGCCCTCGGGATGGACGTCGTAAAGGCCCTTTTTGAACGCTTCAAACTGGGAATTTCGGTCCCGGTAGAATTCAATGCGGATATTGTCGAAATTGTGAAAACCGCGTTTGACCGGCAGGTCTCTGGCCCAATAGTCGGGGTTCAAGGTCAAATCGAGATATTTCCCGGGCTCAACGCCCGTTACACGGTAAGGACCGCTGCCAATCGGCGGCGACAAGGTTGTTTCCTGGAAGGTTTCCGGGTCTATTGCGTGTTTGGGAAGAACCGGCATCAACCCGAGGATAAGCGGCAATTCCCGGTCGGTTCCGGATCCGAGCCAGAACTTAACCGAACGGTCGCCAATCTTCTCGACCTTTGTAATCTTGGCGTAATAGGCCCTGTGATTCGGACGCCCCTTGTCCCTCAACAACTCCATGGAAAAAATAACATCGTCGACGGTCACGGGGTTGCCGTCCGAAAATCGTGCCGCCGGGTTCAGGGTGAAGGTTATCGAGGATCTGTCTTCGGGCACTTCGACGGACTCGGCCAACAGACCATAGAGTGTGAACGGCTCGTCGCGCCCGCGCATCATCAGGCTCTCAAACACGTTGTTGCCCAGAGCGCCGTCGCGCAGCCCTCGCGCCGGCGCTCCCTTGACGATGAAGGGATTCAGACTGTCGAAGGATCCGATCAGGCCATATGTTATCGCTCCGCCTTTCGGCGCGCTCGGATTGACATAGCTGAAATGGGTAAAGTTGCCGGGATAGAGCGGGTCGCCGTGGATTGCCAGGCCGTGTTTTTCAGCGGAACCGGCCACGGACATGCCGGCAAGGAAAAGACCAAGGGTGAGACACCCCGACAGCGCAAGGCCGGTTACCCGTTTGCAATCAGTTTCAGCTGTCAATCGCATTTGCCCACCTGATCGCGGAAAGCCGCGATTCGTCTTGACAATTTATCACATCGTATTGTGAACGGTGTCATGGGTTAATAAATGGTAATGAATCGGGAGTGGAAATGTGGGAGCGGCGCCTATAAAAGTCGTTGTCGAGCTTGATTGCCACTTGCCCGGTTTGCGGGTGGCAGCAACCTGGGGATCCAATCAATGCCGTATTTGGATCCTAGGGCACATACAATCCATAGGGATGTTCCATACGGAGACGATTAGATGGTCCAGATCGGAATTCCGGACGGGTGCGCCGTGCCCCGACACAGGCCTTGTCAGCAAGTACGAAAAACCGCTTGAAGCGGCTCCGAATGGATCAAATGTGCTTTAATCTTCATTGCAAGACCCGCAAATCCATGCCAAAGCAATCGGTGCGGGGGTCGGTGTATTGCAAATGACTTCAACAGTGTATTGGCCTGAACATCAGGCGTAGACGGGATAAGAGGAAAAAATGGCAAAATTCGCAACCGCCGGGAAGATCGCATCGCTGTGCGCAACAAGCGCGCTGCTTGCATTGAGCCTAGGCTTGGCTGCGGACGGGGCTTGGGCTCAAAACACCACGGCTCCGGCCGCTGGCGCCAAACAGGACGCATGGCTCAAGGTTTGCAGCGTGGACTCCCAAGTCAACAAGAATGTCTGCATCGTCAAACAAGACCTTCTGACCAATACCGGACAATTCCTCGCTTCGCTGCAGTTGCGCGAGGTCGAGGGCGACCCCAAGAAACGCCTGATTGCGGCAGTGCCTTCGGGAATGCTCCTGCAGCCGGGATTGCAGGTTCAGATCGACAAGAACAAAGCCAAGAAATTCAAATACGGCATCTGCTTTCCCAATGCTTGTTTTGCCGAACTCGCAATTGACAATGCGTTTATCACCGCCATGAAAAAGGGTGGCCAATTGACATTGACCACGCTCAGCCAACAGGGCAAACCGCGCCCGTTTCCGTTCACTCTGATCGGCTTTACGGCAGTCTATGACGGAGAAGGTCTGGATCCGAAACAATTGCAGAGCCAGCAGCAGAATTTACGCAGCGAGCTTGAAAAACGTGCTGAAGAACAGCGCAAAAAGCTGATTGAGGCCCAAAAGAAGAAATCCGAGAACAATTAATCTGATTTCGGTCGGCACGAATCCGTCGTCGGGACGTGCCGGTCGCATCTCGTGGTGACTTGCCGATGGAGATGGCGAAGGCGTTCAGACCCCGATCGGGTCAATGCAACATGAGGATGACATGGTAAAATTATCAACCAGACCAATAGCGGCATCGGCATTCCGGCATATTGCGTTGTTTGCGCTGGGTTTTGGAATGAGTGTTGGTTTCGCTTCGGCGCAGAGTACAGCGCCCACAGCCGAAAAAACGGAGCAAGCTAAAGCCGATGCTCCCAATCCGTGGTGGAAAATCTGCAACGAAGACAAGCGATCCAAAAAGACTGTCTGTATTGTCAAGCAAGACATCCTGACGGACGCCGGGCAGTTTCTCGCCTCTGTGCAACTCCACCAGGCGAAAGGTGAAGCTCGCAAACGGTTCATCGCTGCGGTGGCTCCGGGAATGCAGATTCAGCCGGGTTTGCAGGTCAAGGTGGACGAAAATGAAGGCCAACTGCTGAAATATGGCATTTGCCTGGAGGACGCGTGCATCGCTGAACTCGCGATCAAGGACGATTTCGTCAAGTCGATGAAGGAAGGCGCCAAGCTGACGCTTACCGCTGTTAACCAGCAGGGTAAGCAGCGGCCATATTCCTTTTCCCTGACTGGCTTTGTGAGCGCATTCGACGGCGAGGGACTGTCACCGGAAGGCGCGCGTGAGCACCAGCAAAAACTGCTCGAGCAAGCTGCAAAACGGGCTGGCAATCTGCGTCAGAAGCTGCTCGACGCCCAGCGCAAGGCGGCAGGCAACTGACGTTCCAAACAAATCATTGTTGGCGCGTTCGCTCCTCGCTGTTGGCAGGCAGGAGCGGATCGCTTGGCGTCTGAAAGCAGGTCCGCCCGATAGCGTGTCGGGGATTGGTCACAAGTCCCTCCTGATCTGCTTCAGGTCAAATGAAAACCGATAGAGTCCCGACAGATTCCCCCACTTCACAGGAACCGTGAAGAGGTCTTGTTTCCTGTTTTCCGCATTTCTTGTGTTTCTTCGGACGATTTTGTCTGAACGGGAAAAGCTCCACAGCGTGTCGCGTGAAATCGGATTCACGCAACACGCTGCAGACCTGTCGTTGCGCAAATCGGTTTCATTGGATCTGAGGCAGATCAAACGCGATATGCGTTGGCAAGCACGAACCGGCATCTGCGGTTCGGTTTCACGCAGCGCAATTCAAGCCAGACTGTGAATTTCTGCGGGTTCACGGCTCTGATTGAAGGCGGGGCGCTTTCGCACATGACCCCAATTTCGATTTCGTGACGTCGCCTTTTCACGACGTCGGTTTGATTCCCGTAGGGCGTTCGTCAGCGCGGTATCCATAGCCTTGTCTGCTGCCGCTGCTGCCGGCCGTTTGTTGGAAAGGGCCGCGACCTGTGTCGCATTCAGGGCATCTGAGGGGACATATCCGCCCCAGAGTCCGTATTCGGCAATCAATCCGGTAAACGGAAAGACTTCAAATTCCTGCCGTTGAAGGATTGGCCCGCATCCTGATTGATCTTCGTGGACGGACTCGTCTTCAACAGGAAGGATTTGCAGGGCACAGGCTTCGCACCCCATCACCATCGGGTGACGGTTGTTTTCCAGTGTAAAGTCCACCATTGCGCTCGGTGTCTCGGCTGGGCCGGCGACACGGCACCACGATCGATCTTCGATGGCGACGCCATCGGCGAAAACCGTGACCCCCTGATTGTCGAACGTTGCGGCGATATGGGTCCATACGCCGGGTTTGAAGACCGGACTTTCCGAGACCCAATCGTGTGAACACGCATCGAAGGGGCTCGCAAGATGCAGGTGAATGCGATCACGATCCATCGCCAAGCGGAACCGCCCACAATCTCCCGAATGTTGTTCATCCAACGCAATCAACGTCTGGATACCGTCAGTGGCACACGGGTTTATCCAGGCGGCAATTGTTCCATAGGGAACTTCCATGGCGGGCTGGTGTGGGATGACGACGATTGGGTTGTCAGCAAAGATCGCAAATGTTGCCGGCGCTTCCGATGCTTTTGGGGAGGCCTGCTCATTGGCTGACTGCGAGGAAGTTGCGTTGTTGGAAACGTGGGCCGGTTCGTCAGCGCATTTGTCGATCGGGCCGCAATCGAATGGCGGCTGCGTTTCACCGGTTGCAAGCGGGGGTAGGCGGTCTGGGTCCGCGATGCTCAACGCATGGTCATCGGCACAATCGACCCGTCGCGCTTCCAAGGCACCCAATCCTTCCATGAATGGCCGAAATGCCTCGACGGACAGCACAGCGCTTGTTCCGGTCATGAGTGCGGTCGCGGGGTTCGATGCCGGCCAGGGCACATTCGAAACGAAAGGCTCATCCAGATGGGAGGCAACTATCGGACCTGAGATTGTCGCCAGGCAGGCATTGTTTCCGGCATGATATTGCAGCCCGCGAGTCGTGTCGGCAAGGCGGATTTTCGAACCAGCCGACCTGAGAAGACCGGAGAGAGAATCAGAGGGCAAAGTCACCGGGACACACACCGGCCCGGCGAGTTGATCTATGCCTGTATGACTGACTGACATCGCTTCTAAACTCCTGTAGGCCCCCTTTAATTCAACTGCCGCCCTGTCTGTGTCCCGCAATTGATCATTTGAATAACAACTGCCCGAGAGCACCATCGTTCTTGTTTTTTGCTGCCTGGAAGAGGGACGATGATGAGCTTTCATGGAAATGATGCGACCAAAGTGTGGCGGAACATTGTTGATTTGTATTTCAATTGTTGATTCAGAAGTCACGTGTTACCTGCTGAAAGATAAGGTTAATGCTTGTTGTCGAGGAACGTGTCGTTGGACTTGAACGCAATCGTTGAGGATGTCCGCGCCGCCATGCGCTCTGAGCTCGGTCAGGGTGCCGTGGCCGACTATATTCCAGCTCTGGCGCGGGTTCCGATCGACCGGTTCGGTATTGCCGTCGCAACGGTGGACGGAGCCATGTATTCCAGCGGCGATGCGGAGGAAGCGTTTTCGATACAGAGTATTTCAAAGGTCTTCACGTTGACCCTGGCGCTTAACAAGATTGGCGATGACCTTTGGAAACGGGTTGGACGGGAGCCTTCGGGGTCCGCTTTTAACTCGATCGTGCAGTTGGAAAACGAGGCCGGGGTTCCTCGGAATCCGTTTATCAATGCCGGCGCAATTGTCGTTTCCGACGTGCTGTTGGATCCAATGTCAGGGGCACAGACCATTGCCCGCATAGAAACATTCCTTCAATCCCTGGCGTGTTCACATATTGTGAGAATCGATGACGACGTTGCGCGTTCCGAAGCCATGACCGGATTTCGCAACGTCAGTCTGGCCAATTTCATGAAGGGGTACGGCAACATAAAAAATGCTGTTTCCGACACCCTTGATGTCTATTTCCATCAATGTGCCGTGGCGATGTCCTGCCGGGAACTGGCGCGAGCTGGACTTTTTCTGGCGTCGGGTGGCGGCGATCCTGTTTCCGGTGAGCCTGTCGTCAGCGCCGAACGGGCGCGCCGGATCAATGCACTCATGTTGTCCTGCGGTCATTACGATGCATCGGGAGATTTTGCGTTTCGGGTGGGGCTGCCTGGAAAAAGCGGTGTCGGCGGCGGGATTCTGGCTATCGCGCCGGGAAAGGCTTCGATTGCGGTCTGGTCGCCGGGTCTAAACAGCAACGGCAACTCATTGGTAGGGTCCTTGGCCCTTGAGCGTTTTGCCCGTGCAACCGGCTGGTCAATCTTTTAGTTGGCAATCGGTAACGAGAGGGGCCGGCAGATTGTTGCTTGAACACCTGATTGTGAATCGCGCATCGTTGTGCAAAAGCGTTTGATCGACCCCAGATTAAACGCAAACCGCTTTAAAGACCCACAGTGTAGCGTGCAAAGCCGATATCGCGCGACACGCCGTAGGGCCGGTCAAGGCGCGATTGTAAACGGCCCGATCAACAAGGACGAACATGACAGAAACAAAAGCGGTTTCCGGTTTTCATGCCCATGTCTATTTCGACGGGGATACGATGGCTCAGGCAAAGACCCTGTGCGAGGCGGCGCGGGATCGTTTCGGGCTGGTCATGGGCCGCATGCACGAAAAGCCTGTCGGCCCGCATCCGGACTGGAGTTGTCAACTTGCGATTACGCCGGAAAAGGCGGGCGAAGTGATTTCCTGGCTGGCGCTCAATCGGGACGGCCTTGTCATCTTTATTCATCCCGAGACGGGAGATCACCTGGCGGATCACACCAAACATGCCATCTGGATGGGGGCGATCCGAGACCTGGACGTCTCGATGTTTTCCTGATCGGCCGCGGCGGCGCACGGGAGCACGCCCCTCACTCCTGCTCGATACCGAACCGTTCGGGTATCAGGACTTTCCACGGCGGCACCTCCGTGGCCGGATCGACTGGAACTTCGATAACGTCCGGCCGGTTGGCGGCGAGCGAAGCTTCCAGCTCGCGCTTCAGTTCGGCCGGATTGCCGGCCCTGCGATAGCCGACGCCAAAACTCTCGCACAGGCCGGCGAAATCCGGATTCTGCAATTCAGATCCGATGATGCGGCCATCGAACCGATGAGCCTGGTCGCGGCGAACGTTTCCGAATGCATTGTTGTTGAACAGGATTGTTGTCAGTCCGATGCCAAACTGGGCCGCCGTTGCCAGTTCCTGGACCCCGAACATGAAGCCGCCGTCGCCGGTAATGGAAACGACCGGCCGGTCCGGATAGGCGGCCTTGACGCCAAGCGCGGTCGGGAACCCGTAGCCGAGCGTGCCGGAAAATGCACAAGTGATGTAGGTCCTTGGAGCATAGATCGGAAACGCGAAGAATGAGACGAACCCGGCCTGGCAAACTTCCTCCACGAACAATCCGTCGCGTGGAAGTACATCGCGGATGGTGCGGAGGTAGTCCACATGGGGTTTGATCGAATCAACCAATGGCTTGGCCTTGCCGCGGGCCGTTTCAATGCGTTCGGGATCGCCGCCCACTTTGCCGGATTGGCGCGAAACGGCCTCGACCAGAAGCGCCGTCGTTTCCTTGCTGTCGCCGAGAACGCCCACATCGGGCGACAGGCGTTCCATTTCAGCGGGATTGATGTCGATTCGAATCAATCGAGGTGATGAGGGGCGTGGTTTTGGCGGTGCCACATTGTTGAACCAGCGCATGTAGGGCAATTCGCACCGTGTGCCGATCGCGATCAAAAGGTCGGTCTTCTTCCAAAGATACCAGGCTTCCGCGGCCCCGATGGACAGCGGGTCGTCGGCGCTGACCACGCCGCGGCCGCCGCGCACCGACAGAACCGGCGCGTTCAGCATGCGCGCCAGTTCAAGCACTTCAGGTCCGGCATGCCGGGAGCCGGAGCCGACCATGATCATCGGCGCCCTGGCTTCCCCAACGAGTGCGGCGGCAGACCGTATGGCCTCCGGATCGGGTTCGGGCGCACGCGGTACCTGCAATCGTTCAGGCCAGTCGACCGGTCCGGATTCGGCGAGCTTGTCCCAGCACATTTCCAGAGTGGCGGGGCCATTGCGTCCGGACTGGATTTGAGCAAAGGCTTCGTCGACAAGACGCGGCGCGTCTCCCGGCGTGTCAATCCTGTCGGCCCATTTGACGAAGGAGCGCAGGGTTGCCAACTGGTCCGGCATTTCGTGCAGGTGACCGTGTCCGAGACCGAGATAGCCGGAAGGAACCTGTCCGGTCAGGCCAAGGATCGGTGATGAGTTGGCCCAAGCCGTATTCATGGCCGCGCCGGTGTTGAGAATGCCCGGGCCGGGAACCACGGAGAAGATCCCGGGTTTTCCCTTGGCTTGTGCATAGCCCATGGCCATATAGGCCGCGCCCTGCTCATGGCGTGGCGTGATTGTGCGAATAGTATTTTGCTGGTCGTAAAGGGCGTCGAAAATCGGATAGGTCTGGACGCCCGGCAGGCCGAAAACCGTGTCGACGTCGTGGCGCAACAGCGATTTTACGATAGCGGAGCCGCCGGTAAGGATTTCAGACTTCGGCTCCGCCATGCATGTCTCCTGCTATTTTTCGACGAACGCCTTTTCGATCACATAGTCTCCTGGAAGAGAACTGTTGCCTTCGACAAAACCGGCGTCTTCAAGAATGGATTTGGTGTCCGCCAACATGCCCGGACTGCCGCATAAAATAAAGCGGTCATTTTGTGCCGCCATGTGCGGCAGGCCGAGATCGGAAAACAGTTTGCCGGACGAGATCAGGTCGGTGACGCGCCCGCGATTGTGGAAGGGTTCGCGTGTAACCGTCGGATAATAGACGAGTTTTTCTCGAACCAGATCTCCGAGCAGCTCATGCTCTGGCAGTTCGCGGGTGATCATTTCGTAATAGGCGAGATCGCTGGTGCTGCGGCAGCCATGGATCAATACCACATTGTCGAAGCGCTCATAAATATCCGGGTCTTTTATCAGGCTGAGGAATGGCGCCAATCCGGTCCCGGTGCCGACCAGATAGGCATTGCGTCCAGGCTTCAGATTGTCGATCAGCAAAGTGCCGGTCGGCTTCTTGCCGATGTAGATGACGTTGCCTTCCTTCATATATTGAAGTTTCGACGTCAGCGGGCCGTCCGGAACCTTAATGGAGAAGAATTCCAGGGTATCGTCGTAGTGTGCGCCGGCGAGGCTGTAGGCGCGCATCACCCGTTTGCCGTCGATTTCCATGCCGACCATGGTGAACTGGCCACTGCGGAACCGGAACGACGGGTCGCGTGTCGTGGTGAAGCTGAACAGGGTGTCGTTCCAATGGCGGACGGACAGAACGGTTTCCTGGTTGAGGGCGCTCATGGCGGGTCTCCGGTGTTTGTGCAGTGCAGCGGAGATGTAGGGGGTTTACCTGAGGGTTTCGAGAAATCGGATGCTAAAAATCAGGCTGACAGGGAGAATTCATTTCGGATTTGCCATGGTCTTGATGATCTGACGATGTCTGGGAACATTGCGGGAAAACATGGCCCCGCAATGTTTGTGTCAATCACTCAGAGGCCGCGATGTAAAACGATATGTCTGCACCGGCGAGGCGAAGGGCATGGGTCTCTGCCAGATCCGGATCCTGCCGCCACGCTAGCGCGGCATCGGCGTCCGGGAACTCAAGGATGACAAGGGCGTGGAGCGCCTGGGGCGTTCCCTCGATTTGCTTCGGACTGGGTGTTGAACTGACGACGCGGCCGCCGTGTTTGGCGAGGGCCGCGCCCGCGAATTCCCGGTATCTGCCGAAAGTGTCCTGGTCATTCATCGATTTCATCAGGCCTATGACATGTGTCGGCATCGAGCGTCTCCTGTTTCAGGTTGGTGAATTCTCTTGAACTTATCGCTGTCAACCCGATAAAAAACCCACAGTTTTTTCACCTTGGATGTGCGTTTTTGCACGAGATGTCATGGACTGGGATGATCTGAAATACGTGCTTGAAGTTGCCCGCTGCGGCGGCGTGACTGCAGCTGCCCGGCGCCTGGGGGTCAATCACGCCACCGTGTCGCGACGCGTGGGGGCGCTTGAGAGAAAGGCCGGGGTCCGGCTTTTTGATCGTTTGCCGGCAGGATATACGCCGACGCCGGCCGGGCTTGAGGCGGTCCGGGCCGCGGAAGACATGGAAACAGCCGCGCTTTCATTGGACAGGACACTGGCGCGGCGCGATATCCGTACGGAGGGTGTCGTTACTGTGACGGCGCCGTTGATGTTTCTGGCAAGCGCCCCTTTTCTGCAAATGGTCGCGGATCTCAAACAGGCCCATCCCGGCATCATCCTGCGTCTTATTGCCAGTATCGATTTGCTCAATCTGCATCAGCGCGAGGCGGACCTTGCAATCCGTTCAAGCGAACAACCGGATGACGGCCTGTTCGGGTTGAAGCTGACGCCGATCCGTGCGGCGGCCTATGCTGCGCCATCCTATTTGGATGCCTATGATGGTGCGGTTGACCCGGACACCATGGAGTGGATCGGGCATATCCCGCCCAATGAAACTGAAAATCGCCAAACCGAGTTTTATCATGACAAAACCGTTGCGCTCTCGGCAAACGACAAGCTTGTTGCGGCCTCGGCGGCCAAGGCGGGATTGGGCATAGCCAATCTGCCCTGTTATTACGGGGATCACGAACCGGGATTGCGCCGGGTGAGCACACTGCCGACCCGGTCCTATTCCGATTTCTGGCTTCTCACTTTGCCCGATCTGGCTAAGGTCGCGCGCATTCGAGCGGTGATGCGGGTGTTTGCCGGCTCCGCCAAAAGGATTCGCTCGGTCTTTGAGGGCAGTGCTGCCGGCAAGCCGAATTGACGCGACACTTTCGGAGCCGTTGATCTTCTGCTCATGAGCGCATTGCGTGGGAGGTCAGGCAATAATGGCGGCAAAACCATGCCGCCTTCGCCGGTTCGAATTTCCATCTGCCTGTCGCCTCGAGTCAAATCGAACCAGAGCGATGCGGCCCGGATACTCCCGGCACACATCCCGTGATCCGTATCCAGAACAAATCAGGCGTGACAGGTTTCCTTGCGTTCCCGCTTGTGCGCCGCTGAGACGACGTACAACGAACGTTCTATGAAATCGGCTCAGTCGTAGTACATCTCGTTGTCGGCGAGATAGACATTGGATGCCGCGCAAATGTCGATGCTGACCGGTTCATCCATGACCTCGCTGCCATCCGATCCGAGCCAGCCGACCTGGAACACCTGTTCGCAGGCACCGGTTTCTGCCGTAAACTCGGCCGACGCGTTCTGCCCGGGAGCCAGTTGATCGCCAAGCCAGTTGGCGCTCCAGCCACTGCCGTCATTGGTATAGAATCCGACGACGACGTTGTTGTCCGTCTGGTTGTGAATGGTAAAGGCCCCCCCGGAGCCCGATTGCGCGAAAGCCGCCGCAGCAAGCAGCAGGCTCGCCCCCAATGCGGCAAGTGTCGTTTTGATATGCCTCATGATTTTGATATTTCGCCTCGTGCAGGATGTTTTTGTTGCTGACCTCTGTCGGGCCGCACTCACCTTAGGAGATATCTGCAAGTTTTGGTGATAAAATGTGTTTGGCGACGACTTTCGCTGTCTGACTGACTTCAAGCGACAAGAGCCCGGATTCGACAGGACCTGGCGAGATTGCCTCCGCGGCCAAGGATTCGAAATGCCCACCATTATCAGTCATTGTCCGGCCGGCTTGTCTCGAGAGGATCTCGAGGCTTGATGAAAAATTCTATGCCTTCAAAGTCTCGGCCAACAATCCATCCTCTTTGAGCATCTCCAGGCTCATCGTGAACGCGGATACGGTCTCCGCGAGCTCCTTGTCCCCGTGGGTGCTGGACAACAACCCGCCGGGCCAACCGGACAGGTCGACCCCATGTACGTTCATCGCCAGGCGCAATGCCCGCACGGTTTCCGCCGGTTTCGCGGTCAATTCCGACTGGTCGACCACGTTTGGATCGAAAGTATCCGGATCGATGGTTCGTCCATTCGGGTTCATGAACAGATGGAAGGCGGAGGACTTGCCATAAACCGCCCAGGCTACTTTTTGCTCCCGGAGAACAGTGTTCAGGGATGTGCGTAGCGTTGCGGCCTTGTGATCGGTCGCGGTGAGGAGTTTTCCGTCGCTCAGTTTGGACAATGTTGCGATACCCGCTGCAGCGCTGACCGGATTGGCATTGAATGTGCCGGGGTGGTAGACTTTTTCCCGATCTTTCGCACTGGATGCTGCGAAATCCAGATGATCGAGAATGTCCTTTTTGCCGGCGACGGCGCCGCCGGGCAGGCCGCCGGCCACGATTTTGGCCAAAGCGGTCAGATCCGGCGTAACGCCGATTTTTGCCTGAACTCCACCCGCCGAAACACGGAACCCGGTGACGACTTCGTCGAAAATCATCAGAACGCCGGTCTGGTGTGTGAGCGTTCGCAGTTCCGCGATGAATTCCGGATCCATCGGCACCTGTCCGGTCGCGGCACCGAGCGGCTCGAAGATCACTGCGGCAATATCTTCGGCATGTTTGAAAACCGCCTGCAGACCGCGGATATCGCGGACATCGGCCAAAAGGGTGTTGGCGGCAACCGGGTCTGGTACGCCGGATACCGCACCACCATTGAAATGAGAGCGGTATCCGGTGGTCATATCGTCCTGCCAGCCATGGTAATGACCGGGAAAGCGCAGGATTTTGTTGCGGCCGGTAAAGGCTCGGGCAAGCCGGACGGCCATGAGCGTCGCCTCGGTTCCTGATGAGGTGAAGCGAACCCTCTCGGCAGAGGGCACCATTTCAATGATCTTGCGGGCCCATACGATTTCGTCGGCATGACCGGCGCCGAACTGGGTGCCGCGATCAAGCCCGGCATCTATGGCCGCGCGGATATCGGGATCATTGTGTCCAAGCATCAAGGCGCCATGGCCGCCGTAATAGTCGACATATTCGTTTCCGTCGACGTCCCATTTGCGGGGGCCGCTTGCATGGTCGATATAGAGACCGTGAGGAAGGACATGGCGCGAATCGTGTGTGACGCCGCTCGGCAGAACGGTTTTTGCTTCCAGCGCCAATGCTTCCGATCGCCCGGTTCGTTCGAGATATCGCGCCAGCAAATTCGTTCCCGCAAGCGGATCGGCGTTTCCCTGGGGCACATTTGGTGCTGTTTTTGAAGACACTTTATGGTCACCTCTCGAAAACGAATTGTGCTGGATCATTAACCGGTCTTAGGGAGGCGGGAAAGACATGGCGAGAAAACTTACGCTCGCGGCGGGCCAACTGGGTCCGATCGCGCGAACGGATTCAAGGCGTTCGGTTGTCAGGCGTCTCGTTGACCTGTTGAGCGAAGCCAAAGCGCGGGGATGTCGTTTTGTCGTCTTTCCCGAAATGGCACTGACCACCTTCTTCCCCCGCTTCTGGATTGCGAACCGGGAGGAACGGGACCTCTATTTTGAATTCCAGATGCCATCTGAGGAAACCGAGCCGCTTTTTGAGGCCGCGCGGCGCCTCGAAATCGGATTTTACCTCGGATATTGCGAAGCCATCGGGCGGGGGGACAAGGCCCGACGGTACAACACGTCTGTTCTGGTCGACCATAGCGGGCGGATAGTCGGCAAATACCGAAAGGTGCATCTGCCCGGCAATGCCCACTATGATCCTTGCCTGCAATTGCAGCACCTGGAGGCCTGCTATTTTGACGCCGGCGATCTTGGATTTCCGGTGTTCGACATGTTCGGTGGCCGGATGGGCATGCTGATCTGCAATGACCGGCGTTGGCCGGAACCCTACCGGGTGCTCGCGCTGCAGGGTGTTGAACTGATCTGTCTGGGGTTCAATTCGCCGGCACAATTGCCGGACAATCCGGAACAGAACGGGCTGCGCACATTTCATCACCTGGTGCCGATGCAAGCCGCAGCATATCAGAACGGAAGCTGGATCGTCGCGACCGCAAAGGCAGGGCACGAAGATGGCTGCGACATGATGGGGCAATCCTGCATCATTGCGCCCTCCGGAGAATTGGTGGCTGTTTCTTCAACTCTCGGCGATGAACTGGTGCCTTACCAGATCGATTTCGATGCCACGATTCCCTATAAGGCGTTCTTTGATTTCGATGCCCATCGGCGTCCGGAAACCTATCGTTTGATCAGTGAACGAAAAGGTGCGGGCCCGCCTGTCGACTGGAACTCGACGTAAGCCGGAGACCCTAAAGCGTATCGCCGTCTGCCGGGACAATTATTCGCTTCGTCATGGTGGTGGAGGATTTGAACGAAAAAATCAGACCGAAAATGCCGACGCCAGTGGTTTTTCCGGCTTCGAATCCGAAACGTTCGTAGAGCCTCCTTGCGCCGGGATTGGTGTCGATCACATCCAGTCGGATGCTTTTGCATCCTCTCGACTGCGCCAGCGCCTCTATGGCCTGCAGCAGTTTCGTGCCAATACCGTGCCCGCGCACGGTGGCGTCCACCGCAATGCCGTCCATCAACAGGCAATCCGGCTCCTCCCGGCGTTCCAACAAGGCCAGCCCGAAATATCTGAACGGGGCGCTCAATCCGTATTCCCGCCAGAAGCCCGCAAAGGATGGTTCAAACAGTCCCCGGCCATTTTGCTTGAAACCGGCGACGCCGACTATTTGACCATCCAGTTCGGCAACACATGCACGATCGATTGCCACATATTTCGAGAGAAAGGCGATCGAACGGTCGAGCCGGCCAAGGAAAGGCGACAGTTTTTCGGCAAACGCTTCGCAATAAAGCCTCGTTGCACTGCTGCGCTGCCCGTCGGCAACACCCTGCTTTATGAGCACCGATGTGCTGTCGATCGGAGGCGTCCCGTCGGCTGGAGTTCGCTCAGATGGACCCTGCATTTCGCAAATCACTTTACATGTGGTGTCAGCATAAGGCAGTTCCGGTGCGATTGCCAGCATCGGGCGATGTGCGATAAAAGCGCGAAATCATCTAATATTCTGATTTTGTTGATTTTCTGTCCGTTTGAACGATGGAGTTCAGTCTGCGTAAGTGCGGGTTAGTCACTGATCCAGATTTCGAGAAATCCCTGTTTGATCTCATTGTCCTGCACGACTTTGCAGCACGCTCCGTTTTGCCAAAGTGTCTTCAGGTCTTCAGCCAGGATTTGGGCGGTCGCTTCGTCAAATTCGGCACCGTAACGAACCTCATTCAGCCCTTTTGCGGTTCGGTTCCTTTCTTCGCCCGGAATGTCCCATCCCAGTTCCTGCATGGCGAAACTTATTTCGACGGCCTGTGATCGCGATATGCCGTCAAACCTGAATTCGACGGTCTCAAGGCCGGTCGTCTCGGCTCCGAGATTGCCCTTCACCTCGTTGATGTTCTGGCGGGCTTTGGGCGCGATGTGGATTTCGCCCTTCCTCCCGAGAGTTTCCAGATTGCGCATTGATTTCAACGCCCGGATCCTCAGCGCGCTCCAGCTTTCCAGATCCCAGGTCTGAAACGGTATTTGCGACAGGACGAGGGTGTAATTGTACAGTCCAGTGGTCGTCAGCTCGGACGCGGCAAGCCCGTCCAACTGGTCCAGCAGTGCGGTCACGACTTTTTCCTGCCCGGCATTGCCTATTCCCTTGGGGCCGAGCGCGTTGATCATTTGCTGAGTCGTGTTTGCGCGGGTCGAATTCGTTGGGGAGTTCAGCAGGTCGACACTTTCGGCCAGTTCCTGCCCCGGGGCCTTTACCGGTCCGGGATCGGAGATGACGGGCGGAACGCTCGCATCGCGAATCTTGTCGTCGAATGTCAGGCCGGTAAGCCTTTCGATTTCATGTATGTCAACACGATGAGCTTCCAGATCGAACAGGGGGTTTCCGCCGCGATCAACAGCACCGCCGACAGGTGCGGTGCGGTGTCCTCCTATTATGAAAGCGTCGACACTAAGGGCATCGACCCGATCGGAAACACGGGTCAGCGGCGCTCTGGAAACCGCAATCTTCCAATATTGTTTCGAAACCCGCACACCGTCGATCACCTGATCCGAAGCGCTTGGTATCGGCCCTGAGTAGATAAGTACGTTGTTGGCCGCCTTATTGTGTTCCGTCAGAATCCATCGATCGATTTCCGACCAAGCACGCCGGTTGAGATCCGCCTGGGCGGGAATGACGTTGGGAAATACCCGTGTAACGCCGGCAAGCTTTTCCGACGCCTCAAACTCCGCCCCTTGGAAAAAAGCGCCCCAGGCAATTTCGCCGCCGACCAGCGGTATGTGTCCGGAGCCGGGCAGGGATCCGCGATCGGGCAGCGCCGGTTGCAGGTTTGGAGGGACGCGCGGATCTTTCAGGATCGCGCCGGACACACGGGGCAGGACAACCAGTTGCGAACGATCCAGGTTGCTTGCCGCGAAAATCGGTTGGCGTTTCTCCTTGTCGAATATCAGACTGTAATTGACATAATGAAGCGATCCGCCGCCAAGAAAGGCACTGGCCTCCAGGTCTGCGGACAGCGTCGGTCGGCGCACTGTAAAACCGAGAAAATCCGGATTGTATCCGGTCATGAACGGATCGCCGAGGGCGGGAAATTCGTAACGCGACGAGACCGCATTGTCCAAGGCGGCCAGGACATCGGGTGGCAGAGCCGCCCGCTTTATAGCACCCTGGGTGATCGCCCTGTTGATCACGCGCAGGGACATGTCCAACTGAGTCTGCGCCTGTTCAAGCTCGCTGACCCGGGTCTGCGCGACCTCAAAGGCTTTGACGGCCTCCAGCTGTTTTGCCTCGGCGACTTCCTGTTGTTTTTCAGCCTCCAGTTTTTGTGATTCCGCCTCCTTTCGCTGGTTTTCAGCCAATTCGGCCTGTCTTGTGGCAATGCTTTCCTGTTTTTCCGCGTATAGACGTTCTTTCTCGGCCAGTTCGGCCTGCCTTTCTGCGTTGCTGCGTTCCTGCAGCGCAATTTCCGTTTGTTGTTCCGCCTTGGCGCGTTGCTCCTCGGCAACGTGTCTAAGGTTTTCCGACAATTGCCACAGGATCGCCAAGGCGATGCACAGCGCAGACAGAACCGCAATGACAGCGGAGAAACCGATCCACCGCCTCTTGGTCCGGCGGCGTTCCAGGGATCTGCTTTTCAGAACCAAGGCCTTGATGCCGGGGTCGAGATCCATATGGTCCTCGGCTTCGTCCAGCGCTGTGCCCGACAAGAGATAATCGTTGGCTTCGCCGGCATCGCGCCAGCGCCTTACGACGGCGGACAATCGAATCTGTGTGCGGGCCCGTTGCCGACGGGCCGTCGCCTCCGGAGAAATGTCGGTCGGATCGAATGCGTGAGTCGGATCGGGTTCGCTCAGGCACGGGCTCAGGGTCGCCGGCGACCAGTCCTTGTTGCTGACAGCTGATGACGTAATCAGCTCGGCGCTCCAATAATCCAGGATGGTTTGTGCAGCGCGCCTTTCATCCTCTCTCGACAGGACAGCGCCTGTTGCCCGGGCTTTCTCGACAAAGGCCTGAATGGCAGGTGTGTCGGTTTCGTCGGATGTCTGCTTCCCCGAACGAGCGGCGGCATGTGCCGCTTGGAGCTGTTCATGGGTGTCCCGCAGGTGCGCATAGGACCTGAACTGCAGGGCGCTTTCCGTATCGCCCGTCGTTTCATTCGGGTCCGCAGCTTTTTCCTTTGCCGGCGTGTTATCCATCGTTCAGATCCTGCAGGATTGTTTCCAGCGGCTCGCTGATCTGAACGAGTGCCGCGCAGTCTTCCTTCAATTGGTGGTCGACGCTGAAGAACTTGTATCGTGCTTCGCGGCGAAAGGCGTCGAAGCTTTGCCGCAAACCGTCTTTGAAAGATACCTCGTCGTCACCGTCGTCCTCGTCGCCCAGCTGTTCCTCGACTTGTAACAGCCCGTCGTCAAGACTTTCGGCATAACGCCTTATCTTCTCGGCCCAGCCAGCGTCCGCGGCATTGTCAGCAAGCGATGCGATCGAAGCCCGGGCTTCCGGCCAAAGGATCGAAAATTCGATAATCGCATCGTGAGCGGGCATTTCAAAGGCCCGTTCAATCGACCAGAGGACATTGTCGGCTTCCTGCCACATGTCGTGTTCGACAACGCGGGCGCGCAGCAGGGCATGGAGGTCCTGAAGAGATCCATGCGCGTTTTCAAACGCAGCCAGACTGGGTGAGTTCGCCGACGCAACACCGGCGGAGGGGGGCTCACCGCTATGATCCGATCTGTCCTGACCGGCACCAAGCGCGTCCATGATTTCGCGCAGGGTCGCCGTCAGATCCGCAAGCGGCAGATTTTTTGACGCGACATTGATCAGGTTGTTCAGCCGAATAGGCTCCGTTTCGAGGATACGCCGTATGACGTTGAGGGCAAGCGAGGCCATTCGAACGTTGCCGCTGTCGATGGCCTCCTGGTATTTCTCCGCGGCCGCCTGCATGTTCTGAATCCAGTGCTCTTCCGCTTCCCTGGAAAGGACGCCGTCCTGCAGTCTCTCCACCCACGAGCTTGCGACGGTGTGGGCCGTGCGCACCTGGTCATGGTACATGCGCAACATCTGAACATTTACCGCGCTTTCCGCCATTCCGCGCACCGCCAGCCGCAGATAGGAAAACGGTGTCAACTGAATGTTGTGCAGGCTGTCATGGAGATTTTTGTAGGTTTCAAGCAGGCGCAGACTGGTTACGATCTGTTCCAGTTTGGCCGTTGAAGAGGCGATAGCCCTTTTCACACCGGGCGCATCCAGTTCGGACTGAGCATTGCGCAATGCGCTAACGACCGTTTCGACCTGGGCTCTGGTTTCCGGAGCGACTTCGAGCGCCTGCGGAAATGCCTTGGCAATCAGTTCGCGCAGCTCTGCATTGTTGGGCCGCGCGGCGACAGTGTGGGAAAGAAATGATTTGGTGTAGCCGTACTGTTCGGCCCAGATGAGGGTTTTCCTGGCGATGTCCCAGCGCGGCAGGTTTTCTGCGGAAATACCGTTCATCTCCGGCTCGCCGGCGCATTTGTGAACGATCACGCCAAGCTCGTGAAAATCAAACAGATCACCCAGCGCCTTGCCAAGCGGCTCGATATGTTCCGGTGATATGGTCTGATGGACGGTCATCCCGCTCCAGTTTCAAATGTGCCGAGCGCATCCTGAAAACCGCGCGCAACGATTCGGTCTCGGATCCGCCCGATCGGGACGCCCTGGTTGAATTTCGGTTGGTTCCATGCCGGGTCCCCGAAATGGTGCAGGGCAACGATTTCCCAATTCATGGAAAAACAAGGAGACCCGGAAGAGCCGGCTTCCGTGTTGGTGCTGTAGCGCAGGCGTGTTCCGTTCTCGTTGGCACCGATAATTGCCTGGGTATCCATGGCCAGCTTCATCGGCGCGCCATCTGGATGCTGGACGATCAGGATCGGAGCGCCGGTTTGCAGATCCGGCACCGTCTGGTGCAGGTCGACCCAGCCCCGACGCGCAGTTCCGTCCTCTCCGATTCTGGCCTCCAACCGCAAGAGCGCATAGTCGAGTTCATCATCGCCGGGTGGCGGACTGTCAGGGGTTGCGGTCGTTTCAGCCTGACTGTAAGGACTGGAATCAATACAGCCATCGGCCTGCAGTGCTAAGACCAGGCCTTCCTCCCGGGCACCGTTCGCATGCAGTACATAATCGAACCGGCACCGCACCTGGGCGAGATCTCCGTTTTGTTCCGTTCGCTCGATGACGTGCCAATTGGTCAACACCGTATCCGGACCGACAAGGAACCCGGTTCCTGCGGCCGCGCCGTCAATCTCCATCCGGCAAACCCGTCGTTTCACCTGCGAAAGCCGATCAGTCCAAAGACCCATATCCGCCATCTTCAGGTGCGGCCGTACGTTCTTCTGAAATCCGGGTGCAAAGGCATTGTCCGGAGAGCCTTGCTCGACCAGGCCGGAGCGCTGCAGCGACAGGTCGGCGGTTTCACCATCCTGTTCAATTGCCGCCTGCGGGCACAGGCGGCGGATCGTTTCCAGGATGTCTGGCCGTCGCGACCGTTCTTTATAGACTTTGGCAAGGAAGAGGTGCGTGCTGCCCGTATTTTCCAGTTCCTCGATCAGCTGGAAAATCGTCTTACGAAGCGGCAGTCCCTCGGCAACATATTCCACATAGATCTGGTCACCGGTGCTGACATAAACGTAGATCTCGAGATCGCTGCGGCTCAGGGCGCGTGAAAGGGCTCTGCTCAGTTCCTCGATCTGCTCACCCGTTAGATCCGCCATGTTTCACCGGAAGATTGTTACGCAAATAATATCTACCTGAAGAATATACTTGCATTCATTTTGGCGAGCGTAAAGCACCTGATTTAACATTGTTCATTTAATCTGCTCCGCTTGACCTGACGTCGATTGCCGGTTTCGAAAGAACGAGGCAGCGCCGGTTGTGAGGAGTCTAAAGTATACGATGATTGTGAGAAAATTTGGCTGTATAAATTAGATTGGTCCGTGAGATAACAGCTTTCGGGTGATACGCTTGATGTCAGGATTTGCGCAGCGCCGGGACAAGTGTTGCCGGAGTGCACGGCCGTCACACTCTTTGCGACGGGATCGTGAGCGTCATGTATGAGATCCTTTACGTCAGTGCCGCGGCTCGAAAGTTGTCGGACTATGAAATTCATAACTTGGTGGAACATGCCCAGACCAAAAATGCGAAACGGCGTGTCACCGGGATCCTGGCCTACGACCGCGATTCTGAATCATTCTTCCAGGTCCTGGAAGGCGAGGAACGTGACATAAGGGCAATCTACGACCGTATCGTAACCGACTCTCGTCATCTGGAACTGCGGATTTTGCATGAAGGACCACGCCCCGATCGCCGGTTCGGCGATTGGAGCATGGAGCTTGTCGAAAGCGCCTATTTCAAGGCGATTGTCTTTGAGAACATGTAAATCCGCTCGCTACTTCCCGGACTTGGTTGCGATCAGCAATTCCAGCCGCTTCACTTCCCGGATGACCCGATCGGCCTGCATCTGAGGGGTCAGGCTCAGTTTGATCTGGGTTGCCATGAGCACAAGAACTGCGCTGGAAAGTCCCCATTTTACTGCCGGCAGCACTTCCGTTGCGCCAAAGAACCGGAAGCCGCACCAGACGGCCGCAATGAACATTGTGGTCTGGACAATCATCAGGACCCAGGTCACCCAACCAAGCTTGCCGCCGAACTGACTGAGCCCGAGCGCAAAGAAACCAAGTTCTTCGGTTTCTGCGAATATTCGTCGATCCTCGCCGGTCAGCGCTTCTTCGATCATCTTGTCGAGTTTGCTCATTTCGTTCTTACTCATCATTTTCTCCTTTCAGAGCGTGCTTGAGTTTGGTTCGCGCCTGCATAAGGCGCGTCTTGACAGTTCCGACAGGGACATCCATGGCGACGGAGACGTCCGCTACACTCATGTCCTCGAGATAAAACAGGGCGATCGTGGCCGATTGCTCGGGCGGCAGGGCGGCGATCGCGCGACGGATCTGGTCGGCTTCGAGTGCTTCCATGCCGCCGTTTTCCGCCACCGGTTCGCCGTCGCTCGCTGCCTCCCGGGTCAATGCGGTCGCAAGGGCCCTTTGGCCCTGCTTCTTCCGGATCAGACCGGCGCAGCGCCTCGTTACAATGCGCGTTGCCCAGGCAGGGAATGCCTGAACGTCGCGAAGAGACCGAAGGCCGCGAAATATGTCGATCCAGGCGTCCTGGACCGCGTCGCGGGCTTCCTCGTGATCGCCCAGCAGGCGGGTTGCGTGCACCAGGAGACGCGGTCCGCGCAATTCGACCAGTCGGACCATTGCGTCGCGATCGCCCAATCTGGCAGACGTTGCGAAGTAGCTTTCCAAAGACCGTTTTGCGTCGACCACCAAATGCTCCTTTTTGTGTGGCGTTGCTTAAAGGTGGGGCAGATTGCGAATTTGGTTCACTCGAATAGAAAATATCCCTGATCGCGAACAAGGACACGACTTCAATCCCGTTGCCGGCTGCAAGGAGTGACGGAATTCCTGAACAAATGTGTTGTTCGTGCTCTCGGAACGGTGCTCTGAGCGGCTACTCGATCAGAAGGCGGTTTGACAATCGGTCAGCGGGGCAATTATATAGCCATGTGGCTATTCAATATCATCATCCGTTGGACCGGACCTTTCACGCGCTTGGCGATGCTTCCAGAAGACAAATGCTGGCCATGCTGGCCAGGCGCCCCGATTGTACTGCCGGTCAGCTGGGGCAACCGTTCGGCTTCTCGCAGCCGACGATATCCAAACACATCAAGGTTCTCGAAAATGCGGGCCTGATCAAAAGACATGTCGACGGCAGAGTGCACCGGTTTCGCCTTGTGCCTGAACCGCTTGGCGAAGCTGAGGAATGGATCCTTCGCTGCAGCCGGTTCTGGGAGGGAACGATTGATCAACTGGCGAATTACCTGCATGGAGCCGACACCTGAAATAGCCCCACCGTCACGAATCCAAGAACCGGGATCAAAAGCGAAAGGCGAGACCATGCGGCTCTACAATGCTCCATCCGGAAACACCAAGCGCGTGCGTATTTTTATTGCCGAAAAAGCAATCGACGTTCCGCGGGTTGAACTGGAACTGATCAAAGATACGAGAACCGACGCCTTTCGCAAGCTGAATTCGTTGGGCGAACTGCCTTTGCTTGAGCTCGACGATGGAGAGATCATCACAGAGAGCGTTGCGATCTGCCGATATCTGGAGGCGGCGTTTCCGGCCAATCCGCTGATGGGAAAAAACGCCTATGAGCTGGGCAATATAGCCATGTGGCAGTTGCGCATTCACGGTCAGATTTTCATGACCTACGGTTTGATGGTGCGCCACACTCTGCCGATTTTTGCGGAGATTGTCGATCAGGTGCCTGAATTCGCACGAACCCAGCGCGAAGCGATCCCAGACAAGTGGCGCTGGCTCGATTCGGAGATGTCCGATGGACGCGAATTCATCGCTGGAGACGGATTCAGTTTCGCTGACGTGGAAGGCATGACCGTGTTGATGATTGCCGACGCCATGGGGGTTCCGATCCCCGAAGAGTGCCGGTTCGTCCATGCATGGGCCGATGCCGTGCGCCGCCGACCGAGCTGGCATGCATAACCGATTTGAAACATTGTATTTTCCGGTAGTTGAATGTTATTTTTGTAGAATATTTTCATATATGCAACTAATTGATGCATTTTGAGATGAATTATGCCAGGCTAAGCCTCCAACACAGGAGGTGAGCCGGTGAGACATTTTCTATCTGCGGTAACGATTCTGGGGCTGCTTTCAATGCCGATGGGCATTGGCGCGGCCAGGGCTCAGACATATAGTGACGCCGTGCCTGGTCATTTGCGTGACCTTGTATCTGAAACGATGTTCGCGAACGCCCTGAAAACCATGGCACCCGCCATTGACAATGGGTTGCGAGCCGACCTTGCGACTGCCGCGGCGGCGTCACCCTGTGCCGAGCCGATCTCGGCATTCACCGCGGCGGTTTTTGCCAACCCGCTGAAATACGGGCCGATTCTTGACCGGATCAACAGCGAATTTGTTGACCCGCCTCCCGGATACAACATGGTCAATCCCTGGCGGGTTGGCGGCACCAGCTATCCCTGGGCGGCTTTAACGAACAAGATCGTGAGTTACTTCACCGACTGGTGCGTGTTCCTGCCGCAAATCGACGGAGATCAGGACAACGGACTGAAATTCATTCTCGGCTTTGCCTGGTTCTACTACCAGAATCCGGCGGGACAGATGTTCAGCCAGGGTCTTGATCCGTTCACGGGCAAGCCGGATCCGCTTATGGCGACATTCCTGCAAACCTTCACCAGGGCACGTGGCACGTTTATGGACAGCCCGGCCAGTACCCGCTACGTGGCGCAGTGGATTGCCGACCCGCGCATCGAAATTGTCGACTATCAAAAGCAGCGGCCGTCCGACTTCGCCAGTTGGAACGCTTTTTTTGCCCGCAAGATTATTGTCGATACGCAGACGCAGACCATCCCGTCGCGCCCGACCACGATGCCCGACCGATCCTATGTGGTCAGCGCACCGACCGACTGCATCATGAATCCGCTGGTCCAGCAGATCCAGACCAACACGCCCGCCGGCATGGTCCGGGCCCTGATCGACAATCCGCTTGAACTCAACACCGTCATCGACGTCAAGGATTTCCCGATTTCCGTTGACCGGTTGCTTGGGAGCGCGCCAGCTGATCTGAAGGCGGCCTTTGTCGGTGGAACGGGCATTGCCTGTGTGTTGATGCCCAACACATACCATCATTTTCACACGCCGGTATCGGGAACAATCGTACACTCGGAGATCGTGCGGACCGGGACCTATGGCTATTACGATTTTCCCAACTGGGTGCCTCGGGACGGCATCGTCGGTCGGCTTGGCACGGATTTCAGCCAGTTCGAAGTGTTCCAACGCGGAGTCGTGATCATCAAGATCCAGTATACGGGAGCCAAACCGGGTGAACTTCTCGATGGGTATGTCGCCTCGATTCCGGTCGGTCTCGACACGATCGGATCGGTCGTTCTGAACCCGAAGACAACCGCAGTCGGCGCCGCCGTCAAACGCGGTTATTCCGAACTCGGCAATTTCTATTACGGAGGTTCGCTGAATATCCTGCTGTTTTCCAAGGGCATTGCCTCGCCGGCAATCCAGGTGCGGCTTGGAAACCAGATAGCCATCCTCAACGCCGGAACGACGCCCGATTAGAGCCTGTGGACAGTTCGTCCGTCATCAACGCGTTTTCACCTTTCGCTGATCGGGCGCAAGGATCAGATTCAGCGTCAGTGTGACCCGACGGAAACGAACAAGGACGTCGATCCTTCGAATCTGCTATCCCTGTGCAGGACTTTGGCGGCCTTGTGTTGCGTCCTGCAATTGTCGAAGCCCGTGACGGACAGGCTTCGACTGTGATGGCCGAAATTCGTGGATTGATGACGTGTTGACAGGAAATCCGCTTCTCATCGCGGCTCTCGCAGCGACCGGCGCCATTGCGGCGTGGGGGATCGTCGACACACAAGGCCTTGCCGGTTTCGCCCGCGCGGCGGTCACTTTGCAATTCACCAGTCGCGCATGGTTCATCATGCTGGCGGTGAGCTTCATTCTTGTCGTCAGCATCGTTCTGGCAATTTCTCCGACAGGGTCGATCAAACTCGGTGCGGATGACGAAGAACCCGAATTTTCGACCTTGTCGTGGCTTTCGATGCTGTTTTCCGCGGGCATGGGCGTGGGATTGCTTTACTGGGGCACTGCCGAACCTCTGACGCACTATCTCCTGCTGGTGGACGAGGGCGATCCGAAGACCGCGGCAAGTTCGGCCCTGTTTCTGACCAGTTTTCATTGGGGCCTGCATGCCTGGGCCATATACGGCCTGACCGGCCTGGTCATCGCCTATTTCGGCTTTCGGCTGGGGTGCCCAAGTCTGGTCAGCGCACCGATCCTGCATGTCTTCGGCAGCAATCGGGTCACGCGCACGGTGGGCTGGCTCAGCGATTTTCTGGCGATCGTTGCCGTGGCCATCGGTCTCGGCGGATCCGTCGCCATGGGTGTCTTTCAGATCAAGGAAGGCGTCGATGCCCTGTTCGGACTGGAGGGCACCGGCCTCTGGCTCGCGCTGGCCATATTCTCGGTTCTGGTGGTTGCCTATCTGCCGCCGCTGATGGTGGATCTCGGCCGTGGCATGGCGGTTCTTTCCAGTGCCGCGATGGCTATCGCCGGTGGTTTGATGATCTTCATCCTGCTTGCCGGTCCGACCCACTTCATCATGGGCGGGGTTGTGCAGGCGCTCGGGGAATATTTCGGCGGTGTGCTGGTGCACGGATTCCGCACGTTCACGTTCATGGACGAAACGATTGGCAACTGGTTTCAGTCCTGGACCCTGAACTACATGGTGTGGTGGCTTGCCTGGGCGCCTTTTGTCGGGGTGTTCATCGCCCGGATTTCCCGGGGGCGTACAATTCGCCAGTTTCTGTTTGGTGTGGTGCTTTTGCCGACACTGTTTTCAATCCTTTGGTTTGGAATTTTCGGCGGCGTCGGATTTTTCGATGCCCTGCGCACCGAACTGCCGATTCTCGACATTGTCCGTGACAATGCGAGTGCCGTGACCTTCTTCGTCCTGAAGAGCTTTCCGCTGTCGCAATTGACCATTGCCGCGGTCGTGGCGGCGGCTTTCCTGTTTCTGATCACCAGTGTGGTCAGCGCCGCCTTCGTGCTGGGCATGTTTTCCACGGGCGGTGATCTCAATCCGAGTGTCCGGATCAAGTTGAGCTGGGATGTCGTTCTCGGCGCACTTGGCCTTGTCATGATCCTGTCGGGCAGCATTGATGCCGTCAAATCGATCATTGCGCTTGGCGCGCTGCCGTTTGTGTTTGTCGTGCTTGTCCTGATTGTCTGTCTGCTGAAGGCGCTGAGGGCGGAAAAAGGGGCAAGTGCATGAACGAACTCGTCGACACGCTCTTGAATATTGAAGTGTTCGCTTTCATCGCGCTGTTGGTGTGGCTCTATCTCAAACCGTCCGCCGTCGACCGGGACGACGGCGTCGATGTTGCGGCCCCCGCGGGTGAGGATACGACGCTCAACGATCGTTGACGCCTCACGATCCGTGACGCCTTGGCGGTGCATTTGGCCGCTGGCCTTGCCGGGGAGGGGTGACTAAGCAGATCGCAATCCGGACCGTTCAATCGCGCAGAGGTGTGATAACACTTTGCTGACAAAGACTTCAGAGAACAACAACGCCCCGTTTTCGAGCAAATGACTTACAGAAACAAATCATGACTCAGCACACCTTACGCCGGAAAATACACGAACTCCTGGAAACGTCCGACAGAACCGGTTCTGTCAGCAATATGGTCGATGTAGCACTGATTGCGCTTATTGCGATCAATGTCGTGGCGGTGGTGCTGGCGACGGTGGATTGGGTGCTTGCCCTTTACCGGCCGTACTTTCGGTTTATCGAGGTCGTGTCCATTTTTATTTTCTCCGTTGAGTATCTGTTGCGTCTCTGGTGCAGTGTCGAGAAGGAAGAGTTGCAGGGCACCCGATCTCCCAGACTTGCTCACGCATGCACGCCGCTGGCCATAATCGACCTTGCGGCGATCCTGCCGTTTTATCTGTCGTTCTTCTTTGTAATAGATTTGAGATTCCTGCGGGTGATGCGATTGCTCAGAATTTTCAAGCTTGCGCGCTATTCGTCGGCCATGACCATGCTGTTCGATGTATTCCGCGAAGAGTCGAACGCTTTTTTTGCCGGTTTTTTCATTCTCGGCGTCCTGCTTATTGTCGTCGCCAGCGGTGCCTACCTTGTCGAACACGAAGCGCAACCGGAAAAGTTCGGCTCGATTCCGCATGCAATGTGGTGGGCGATGGCGACCCTGACGACGGTCGGTTATGGTGATGTCACGCCCATCACCGGATGGGGGAAACTGTTTGGCGCAATGGTGACGGTCATCGGGATCGGCATGGCGGCGCTGCCTGCGGGGATCCTGGCAAGCGGCCTGGCCGATCAGTTGCGCCGCAAGCGTCAGATCATGGAGGCCAAGTTCCGCAAGGTCATGGCTGACGGCATGATCGATGCGGATGAAGAAGCAAAAGTCGAGGAATTGCGCCGGACCCTTGGGCTGAGCAAACGACTGGCGCAAGATATTCGCGAGGATATCCGGAAAAAACGGACCAATGCGACGCGGAAATTCTGTCCGCATTGCGGGGAAAAACTGAGCGAACCCTATTGAGTGATGCACACGGGACTATCTCTCTAGCTTTGCACGGCATTCCGGAACGCCGCCGCAAGGGCCATCAGGGCGTTTTGCGATCGGCCGCTCTTTATCCTCGTATGCAGAACGATCGGCAGGTTGGGCAGCTCCGGAAGACCCAGCGCAGTGCCGACATCGACGGCGCCCAGCGGCAACATGCGTCGCGCCAGTGCGGCAATTCCAAGATTTGCCATGACTGCCGCGGCGACGGTTGCAACACCGCCTCCGACAAAAACCTCTGTCCAGGGCACCCCCGCCTCATCCAGATATTTCTCGGCGATCGAGCGAACGCCACAGGGTTCCGGCATTGTGGCGATCGGCACCGGATCGCCGGCCCGATGCCGCCAGTCTGGAGACGCATACCAACCGAATTTCTCCTCCGCCAGAATGTCTCCGCCGCTCCGGCCGGAACCAAAGCGGACAAGAACGGAATCCAGTTCCCTGCGATCAAAACTCTGTAGCAAATCGTCCGAGGACCCGATGCGAATTTCGATCAGCAGTTGCGGATCCTGGTCGTTCATGCGCGCGATCAGGTCGGGTAGGTCCGGCCCGGCCACATGATCGCTGATGCCGATGGTCATGCGTTCCTTGCGTTCGCTGAAAACCGCGCACGCGCGATCATGCGCTTTCAGGAGTTCGCGGGCCTGTTCCAGGAAAACCGCGCCCTCTGCCGAGAGCTGAACATGGCGTGGCGTCCTGTCCACGAGCCGGCAGTTCAACCGCTGTTCCAGACGTTTCAGCTTCAGACTGACGGCCGCCTGCGTTGTCTGCGTGGCTTCTGCCGCGCGGGTGAAACTGTGGAATTCGGCGATGTGAATGAAGGCGCGAACGGCATCAAGATCCAGGGGGCGGTTTATCATTTCAATTTCTTATAGCTGATATAGGTTTCCATCGTTTCTCAAAATAGCTGATGGTTGGTAGGTGTAAAGTCCAGCCACCAGGAAAGGATCCGAAATGCCGATCTGTCACATCCAAATGCGCGCCGGAAAACCGGAGGCCTACCGCAGTGCGGTTCTCGACGGCCTCTACCGGGCTCTGCGTGAAGCGCTGGACGTCCCTGAAGACGACCAGTTCATGACCATTACGGAACACGATGCAGTCAATTTCCGATACGGTGCAGCCTTTGGTGTCGCGCGCAGCGATCGGCTCGTTTACATTCAGATCACGGTTTTCAATACGAGGACGCCGGAACAGAAGGCGGCCCTGTTCCAGAGCATAGCCTCCCTGCTTGGGGAAAATCCGGGCATCCGGCCGGAAGACCTGTTTGTAAACCTCTACGATGCGCCGAAAGAAAACTGGTCTGTCGGCCACGGGGTGCCGTTTTCATGAGCAGGTGCGGTTTCGTCCGAATTGCCGGGTATCGTGGAGCTGTTCCGTATCAACGGGACCCGGCCGAACAATTATGGGAGATTGAAGGTCGGCAAAGGTCGTGAAGTCATTGTCGGTCCGCGCGGAGATCCGTGCCGGGCACCCTGTTGCTCTGCGAACCTTGAGACGTGGTTTTATTCCTCTGGGATTTGTCCGTGTGGCTCAGTCGTTGTGGGCCAGACATCCCTTAGAAAGACGGTCAGATCATTTGGCGCGAAAGGAATCTTATAGGGAAAAAGCAGGGCGCTGACGAAGCCGCGGTGATAGGTCGAGTGATTGACCAGATGCAGGAGAATGTCCTGTCTGGTTATGGCGCCTTTGCCGCCGCCGACAAATTCGAAATCAATCGTTTCCTCAAGTTCGGTCTCTGTCCAAAGCCGCGCGCGGCCGACGAAATAGTCGTTCATTTCTCGCAGGCGTCGCGCCACCTCGGCGAATGGCAGCATCTCGTCGCGGTACCGTGCCTTGTGGGGATGCGTGCGGTTTTCCAGATGCGCCTGGAAAATTTCACCGACCACGAGGGTGTGGTCGAAGGTTCCGGCAATGGTCTTGAAGAGCGTGTCTTTGGGGGCGTGCAGTTCGGCAACGGGGAGCTGCTCCGCGTTCTGGAGCATCACGGTGTCGGCCCAGGCCATATAGGCCGTCATCCGATGGACGTTCGAGTGTTCGGGCATTGAAAATCTCCTTGATCGAACCGATCTGGCACGCCTAAATTGATCCGAACAAGAAGAATAATGCTCTCGGAGCAATTTCATGGCAAAATCCTACGTTCGCATTGCCGACCGGATCGCTGAACGCATAGCAACCGGAGATCTTTCGATTGGCGCGCGGCTGCCGCCCCAACGCATCTTCGCCTACGACCAGGGCATTGCGGTCTCGACCGCAAGCCGGGTCTATGCCGAACTCAGGCGCCGCGGCCTGATCGTGGGGGAAGTCGGGCGGGGCACGTACGTCGCCAGTCGTTTCGCGCCGCTTGACCCGTCACTGCAGGAGCCGACAGGCAGCGGTATTGATCTTGAGATCGTGTTCCGCCTCGGGGAGGGCGCAAGGAAGGAAATATCCGCCTCCACGTCCCGATTCTTCAAGGCGGGGCTGACCGAAGATGCGGTTGCGCCTCCCTCCGTAAGGGGAAATGCCGGTGCCCTGGTGGCTCTGTCGGGATTGATGAGCGTTGGCGATTTTCGCCCCGGACCAGATGCGCTTTTGCTCGCCGGAAGCGGAAAGCAGGCAATTGCCGCAAGCTTTGCCGCGCTTGCCCCGCGCGGCGGCCGCATCGCCGTGGAATCACTGACCTATCCGTTTGCAATCGCTGCGGCGCGAATGCTCGGGATTGAGCTCGTTCCCCTTGGTCTGGACGGAGAGGGGATTGATCCGGACATGCTGGACAGCGAAGCGGCGAATGGGCTCAACGGCGTCTATCTGCAGCCCACCCTGCAAAGCCCGCTCGTTCTGACGATGTCAACGGACCGGCGCAGGAAAGTCGCCGAAGTCCTGATCCGTCATGATCTCGCCCTGATTGAGGATCGTGTTTATGGGTTCCTGAGACCGACACAACCGGTCGCATCCTACGCCCCAGACCATGTTATCCAGATCGATAGCCTGTCGAAACGGCTCATGCCGGGGCTCGCCCTTGGCATGATCGCGGCTCCGTCACGCTTCCATCAAGGACTGGCCCGGTCGCTGCGGTCCGGCGGATGGATGGCCCCATCGCTTGCCGTTGCGTTGGGACGGCACTGGATCGAGGATGGTGTTGTCGCCTCGGTGGAGGCCTCGAAACAGCGGGATGCGGAACAGATGTTTGGCGTTGCCTCCGAAGCGCTGGCTGGATTGGATTTCCGCGGGGCCCCGGACGCACTGCACGGGTGGCTGGCGCTCCCGGGAGACTGGCGGGGAGAGGCGTTCGCCGCCACCAGTGCGGAACTCGGGATTGCTGTTGCTCCCGGTCAGGCTTTTGCCGTGCGGCCCGGAAATGCTCCATCGGGTGTGCGGATCGCTTTTTCAGCTCTGGACATCAAAACATGGAGATTCGCGTTGACGGAACTTGCGCGGATCGCGCGTGATGGGCCAGGTGCGTGACCGCTGTCCACAGTGCACGGTTTTGAGACCCCGCATGCCTGTTACCCGAACCGGAAAAGCCCTGGTCAACCGGAATGAGCGCATGGCCACGATGCGCTGTGTCCACCTGACACGAGCCCAAAAAACAATGATATCGGAGGAAATCAGCCGCTGTGCGGAATTTGGCTCCCCGAGTTGGACTCGAACCAACGACCTAGCGGTTAACAGCCGCTTGCTCTACCAACTGAGCTATCGAGGACCATCGCGTATCAGCGTGGCGTGGCTATAACAAAGACCGGATTTTCTTGCAATGGCGAAATGCATCCGAACATGCAAAAAATTGTGTTGCTTTTGGTCGCTTCCGGAACAGCTTGCCGCGACCCGCACTTGCTACTATGACTGATTACGTCAGACACCGTTCCCCGCGATGTTTGATGGAAACCGGTGTCCCGGAGGGACAGGGCGAGATTTTGCCTGTCACGAGGGATGAAACGGGAATGCGGTGCGCATCCGGGTCAATCCGTTGCAAATCCGCAGCTGCCCCCGCAACTGTGAGCGGCGAGTGCGGTTTTTGAGAGGCCACTGGGCACATGCCAACATGTTTGGCGCCCGGGAAGGCGGAAAACCGGATGTCGACCCGCAAGCCAGGAGACCGGCCGGTTTCAAACTGAACCGCAACAGCCGTCGGGTGGATGGCAGGAGGCCGGAATGAACGGACGATTTCCCTCAAAGACGGGCCTGTGCCTGTTGCATCAGCGATCGCCGAGCGCGTCTGAGCGCACGCTTTATCGATCGAGCTCGCGCTGTGCGGTGGCCCGAGGTTTGACCTGACCCCGGGTTCGGCCCGTTTCGCGGAATCTTCCGATGTCCTCACCCTGCCTATCGACCCTGATCTTCGGCGGTGCACGATCCGGCAAGAGCGGATTTGCCGAACGGCTGGTGCTGGAAAGCGGGCTGGCGCCGGTCTATGTCGCCACGGCCGAGGCCCGCGACGGCGAAATGACGGCGCGTATCGTCACCCATCGCAGCCGGCGCGGTGCCGAATGGACCAATCTGGAAGAACCGATGGATCTGGCGGAAACGCTTATGCGTGAAAACCGGCCGGGCAGGGTGCTGCTTGTCGATTGCCTGACGCTGTGGCTGTCGAACCATTTTTTTGCCGACCACGATCTGGAGGCCGAAACCGGACACCTTACCGCGGCAATTGCGGGGCTAAAAGGCCCCGCGGTTTTCGTCTCCAACGAAGTCGGATTCGGCATTGTGCCCGATACCAGACTCTCGCGCGACTTTCGCGACGCCCAGGGGCGTCTTAACCAAGCCATTGCCGCAGCCTGCGAACGGGTGATTTTCGTCGCCGCAGGCCTGCCGCTCGTTATGAAACCAAATCAGAACGGATCCCTGACCTTATGACCACACGTTCGCCCGCCCCGGGAAAGATCCCGGCCACCGTCGTCACCGGCTTTCTCGGATCCGGCAAGACCACGATCATTCGCACATTGCTTGAAAAAGCCAGTGGCAAACGCATTGCCCTCATCGTCAACGAGTTCGGAGACCTCGGGTTCGACGGCGATGAGCTGGCCCATTGTGCCGATCCTTCGTGCAAGCCGGACGAGGTGATCGAACTGACCAATGGCTGTATCTGCTGCACGGTCGCCGACGATTTTCTGCCGACCATCGAGACCCTTCTCGCCCGCGAGCCGGCGCCGGAGCATATCGTGATTGAAACATCCGGTCTGGCGCTGCCGCAACCGCTGGTGCAGGCCTTCCAATGGCCGGCCATTCGCAACCGGGTCACCGTCGACGGCGTCGTGACGGTGGTCGACGCCGACGCGGTTTCTTCCGGGCGCGTTGCCCATGACGAGGAGGCGGTCGACGCTCAGCGCAAACAGGACGAATCCCTTGATCACGAAAGCGCCATTGAGGAATTGTTCGAGGATCAGTTGAAATGCGCCGACATTGTCCTGATCAACAAGATGGATCTGATCGCCGACGGTGGCCTGGAAACGGTCGAGGCCCGGATTCGTCCGGACATGCGCAAGAATGCCAAGTCGATTGCGATCGCCAATGGCGACGCTCCGATCTCCGCAATTTTCGGTCTTGATGCCGGCGCCGAGGACGACATGCACGACCGCCGCAGCCACCACGACATGGAAGGCCACGAGGAACACGATCACGACGAATTCGTGTCCTGGGTCACAGATGGTGTCGCCGCGGCATCGCTTGCGGATTTGAAACAACGGGTCGAGGCCGTGATGGACAATCCCGACGTCTATCGGGTGAAGGGACTTGCGCCCATCGACGGCAAGGATGCGCTCGGCCTTGTCCAGGCCGTCGGACCAAGGGTCGAAGTGCGGTTTACACCTGCTGACGGCCGCAAACCTGGGCTGGTCGTGATCGGCGACCATGATCTCGATCAGGAAGCGGTCTCCGCGCAATTGAGGGGCTGACGGCCAGATGCATATTCTTGCCGCGCAACCGGGCCGGATCGACGATGGCAACGAAGCCGTCGATATGGAACAGTCTCCGGGTGACATCGTCGTCCTTTCGGCGGCGGATACGGAACTGGCCGGCCTGGCCGATGCGGCATCTTTGCTTGAAGGGCGGGTGAGCCTGCGGCTTGCCAACCTCATGAGCCTCGCGCATCCCTATTCGATCGATCTCTATGTCGAAAAGACGTTGTCGCGGGCCCGATTGATTGTCGTGCGGGTGCTTGGCGGGCGCGGCTACTGGAGTTACGGGCTCGACCGGCTGGCGGAGATCTGTGCAGCCGGCGCAATCAAACTGGTCGTTCTGCCCGGTGACGCCAAACCGGACCTCGATCTCACAGCATCATCGTCTGAATCAGCGGAAGAATGCGACGCGCTCTGGCGCTATCTGATTGAGGGCGGTGCGGAAAATTACGGGCACTTCCTTTGTCATTGCCGCGCCTTGCTGGATGCGGGAGAAATACCGCCGGCAGCACGCCCGGTGCCTGCCTTCGGCGTGTTGCGCGGTGGCGTGCTGGTCACGGAGGATGCCGAAATTGCGGCCGGCATCGACCGAACACGGCCGAGAGCTGCGATCGTCTTTTACCGGGCGCTGATTCAGTCGGCGCAGACTGCCGCCATAACGGCCATGGCCGACGCACTCAAGGCGCAAGGGCTCGCGCCTTGCGCCGTGTTTGTCTCCAGTCTGAAGGATCCGGTTTGTGCCGGTTTTGCCGACCGTCTGTTCGAGGAGATCGAGCCGGCCGTCATTTTGAACGCGACCGCGTTCGCAATCTCAAAAGGGGGCACCCGACATCAATCCACCCCGCTCGATCGGCCGGGCGTGCCGGTGTTGCAGGTCGTCCTTGCCGGGACTTCGCGTGACGCATGGGCTGAAAGCGAACGGGGCCTTTCCCTGCGCGATCTGACCATGAACGTCGTCCTGCCGGAACTGGACGGTCGCCTCCTGACGCGGGCGATTTCGTTCAAGGCCGACCAGGGGCGCGATCCGGTCACAGAGTTCCGGATCCAGCGGCCGGAGCCGGACCTGGAACGTGTGGGGTTTGTTGCGGCGCTCGCCACGAATTGGGCGCGTCTGGCGCAGAAACCCGCCAGTGAGCGCCGCGTCGCATTGATCCTTGCCAACTACCCGAACCGTGACGGCCGGATTGCAAACGGGGTCGGTCTCGACACGCCCGCATCGGCGCTCGCCCTGCTAAACGCCATGTCCGATGCCGGATACCGGGTAGATGGCGCGCCGGATGACGTCAAATCCCTGATGTGGATGTTGATGGAAGGCAAAACCAACGACCGGACGTCGTCAGGATCGGACAATCCGAAGCTGGCGACAGACGATTACCGCCGTCTTTCAAAGGGCTGGTCCAAAGAGTTGAGAGATCGAATCAGCAACAGATGGCCGGATATGGAGGAGGACCCCTTCTGGAACGGCAGCGGTTTCGAGCTGCCGATCAGACTGTTCGGCAACGTTGCGGTCGGTATTCAGCCGGCCCGCGGCTACAATATCGATCCCAAGGATACCTACCATGATCCGGCACTGGTGCCGCCGCACGGCTATTGCGCCTTCTATGTGTGGCTGCGCGAAGTCTATGGGGTCGATGCGGTTGTCCATGTGGGCAAACACGGCAATCTGGAATGGCTGCCGGGCAAGGCCCTGTCCCTGTCGGCCGATTGCCTGCCGGAGGCGGCGCTCGGACCGACGCCGAACATCTATCCTTTCATCGTCAACGATCCGGGCGAGGGCAGCCAGGCGAAACGCCGGACTTCGGCTGTGATCATCGACCACTTGACGCCGCCGATGACGCGGGCGGAAAGTTACGGGCCGATCCGCGATCTGGAAATCCTGGTCGACGAATTCTATCTGGCGGCGTCGACGGATCCGCGCCGGGCCAAATTTCTCGAAACCGAAATCCTGCAACTGGCCGCTACCAACGGCATCGACAAGGATCTCGGCCTGACGCTGGATGCGGGCGATGAAAATGCCCTGCAGGCGCTCGATGCCCACCTGTGCGATCTCAAGGAACTGCAGATCCGGGACGGGCTGCACATTCTGGGAACCGCACCGGCCGGCGTGCAAAGGACCGACCTGTTGACAGCGCTTGCCAGAATACCGCGCGGTGGCCGTGCGGAGGACGCGTCCCTGCATCGGGCGCTGGCGGCCGACCTTGGCCTCGGCGAATTCGATCCGCTTGACTGTGCCTACGAAGTGCACTGGGACGGCGCACGTCCGGAGATCCTTTCTAGTCAGAGCAACGATCCCTGGCGAACCGCCGGCGATGTTGTCGAACGGCTCGAATTGTTGGCTGCCCGTTTGATTGCCGGTGAGGTTGAACCCTCGGCGGACTGGCACGCGACCAGGGCCGTGCTCGACGGATTGCGAAACGAATTGTTTCCCAGACTGGACCGGTCCGGCGATGCGGAACGCACGGCAGCGCTTGCAGCGCTTGCCGGGCAATTTGTCGAACCGGGACCGTCCGGCGCACCGAGCCGCGGCCGGCCCGACGTCTTGCCGACCGGCCGGAATTTCTATTCCGTCGATGTCCGGGCGGTTCCGTCGGAGGCGGCCTGGAACCTTGGCCAGACTTCTGCCGACAGGCTGGTGGACCGGTATTTCGAAGAGGAGGGGGAATGGCCGCGATCCCTGGTTCTGACTTGCTGGGGTACATCGAACATGCGCACCGGTGGCGACGATATCGCCCAGGCACTGGCACTGATCGGCGCGAAGCCGGTTTGGGAAAAGGGCAGCGGCCGGGTAACCGGATTCGAGATCCTGCCCCTTTCGGACCTCAAGCGTCCGCGTGTTGACGTGACCCTGCGCATATCCGGGTTTTTCCGCGATGCGTTCGGACATCAGATCGACCTGTTCGATAGTGCCGTGCGTGCGGTTGCGGAGCGCGACGAACCGGAGGATGCCAATCCGATTGCCGCGTCGGTGCGCCGGGAAGCGGAAGCGCATTGCCGCGACGGATGGACTGCGGAGCGGGCCCGGCGGCGCGCGGGATTTCGGGTTTACGGCTCAATGCCCGGCGCTTACGGCGCGGGTCTGCAGGCCCTGATCGACGAGAAGATCTGGACAACGAAGGCCGATTTCGCCGAGGCCTTTTTGCAATGGGGCGGATTTGCCTATGGCAAGGGCGCCGATGGCGAAAGCGCGCGCGAAGGGTTGGAAACACGGCTTGGGTCCGTGGATGCCGTGGTGCAGAATCAGGACAATCGTGAACACGATCTTCTGGACTCCGATGATTATTACCAGTTTGAAGGCGGGCTTGCCGCGACTGTCGAAACCTTGAAAGGCGCTGCGCCAAGGGTGTATCACAACGATCATTCCCGTCCCGAGCGACCGGTTATCCGGTCGCTGAACGAGGAAATCGCACGTGTCGTTCGCGGGCGCGCTGCCAATCCGAAATGGATCGCCGGGGTGATGCGTCACGGCTACAAGGGCGCGTTCGAGATGGCGGCCACGGTCGATTATCTGTTCGCCTTTGCGGCAACCACACATGCCGTCGGCGATCATCATTTCGATCAATTGTTCACGGCCTATTTGCAGGACGAAACCGTTCGTGACTTTATAGCCGACAACAATGCGCCTGCGCTGAAGGAAATGGCGGAACGGTTTCTGGAAGCCATCGACCGCGGTCTGTGGGTGCCGAAATCGAACAGCGCCTACGGGCATCTGCGCGAACTGACCCAGGAAGCGGCCAGCGTCGTCTGATGCTTCGGCCGAAGGCAATGAAACATTGAAAGGACCCATGATGGCCAAGGACATGACCGAAGCGGAAATGGATGCCCGGCACGCGGAGAAGATGAAGAAGAAAAAGGCCGCGCGCGACAAGATCATTGCCACCAAGACCATCGAAAAGGGTCTTTTGATGATCCATACCGGCAAGGGCAAGGGCAAGTCGACGGCGGCGTTCGGCCTGGTGTTCCGCGCACTCGGTCACGGCAAGCGGGTCGGCATCGTTCAGTTCGTCAAGGGACGCTGGGAAACCGGCGAACGTGCGTCGCTGGAGAAATTCAGCGATCAGATTACCATCAATACGATGGGCGAGGGGTTTACCTGGGAAACCCAGGACCGGCAGCGCGATATCGCCGCGGCGCGTTCGGCGTGGGAAAAGGCCAAGGCACTGATAGTCGATGACAGCCACGACATCGTGTTGCTGGATGAACTCAACATCGTGCTTCGCTACGATTATCTGCCGCTCGAGGAAGTCGTGGAGTTCCTCAAGACGCAAAAGCCGGAAATGAAACACGTCATCATTACAGGGCGCAATGCCAAGGACGAACTGATTGAGATTGCCGATCTGGTTACTGAAATGACGATGATCAAACATCCGTTCCGTTCAGGCGTCAAAGCCCAGACGGGAATCGAATTCTAACGCATGTCGCGTTTGATCTGACCCTGGTCAAACGAAAACGATATGCACAACAAAAGGTCAGCAGATTGTTGTGTCAATCCGATTTCACGCGACACGCTGTGGAGCGTCTTGAGATCTTCGTCGTGAAGACGGGTTGGCCGCCACCCTATCCTGAATATCGATCCGATCTGATTGCTTGACAGGACCAACGGACCGTTATCTCTGACCGTTGAGATTTCGCCTGTCCCTTTAAGGGGTTGAAACCACGCTGACAGGTTCTGTTTGCGCTCGATGCGAGCGTGTGGCTTCTATGGTTGTGCAACCCGGCGCGGATTGGGCGCGCCACAATTCGGAGCGCCTTGAATTCTATACATTGATGATCCGCCCGGCGTGTGGAATGCGAGATCACGCAGGGCCCGTCTGTCGCGAAATTGAGGTCATGCCATTTTGTCGTGCTTTTTGATTTTTCCTTTTCTCTCAATTGGTTGTGGTTTGCGTTGGAGATGTAACGTAAAGTTTGTCCCGCGGATTGACCGACGCCGAATTGCGTCGCCAGTTCTTTGATACCCGGAGATCCGACACGTGCATGCAATTATGATACAAGGCACCGGATCCGACGTTGGCAAAAGCCTTGTTGTTGCCGGGCTGTGCCGGGCGTTCCGCGACCGCGGCCTCACGGTGAGGCCGTTCAAGCCGCAGAATATGTCGAACAATGCCGCGGTAACGATCGACGGCGGCGAAATTGGCCGGGCGCAGGCATTGCAGGCGCGTGCGTGCGGTGTGAAGCCGACGATCCACATGAACCCGGTTCTTCTCAAGCCGGAGACCGATACCGGGGCGCAGGTCGTTGTGCAGGGCAAACGTATGGCAACGTACAGTGCGCGCGAATACGGGGAACACAAGGCCGATTTGCTGCAGGCCGTTCTTTCCAGTTTTAAAGAGCTTGGCCGGGACGCAGATCTGATCATCGTCGAAGGGGCGGGCAGCCCTGCGGAAATCAACCTGCGCCGCGGCGATATTGCAAATATGGGGTTTGCCGCTGCGGCTGATATCCCGGTCGCGCTTGTCGGAGATATCAATCGTGGCGGCGTCATTGCCAATATTGTCGGCACCCATGCGGTCCTGGAACCGGATGAACGGGATCGGATCAAAGGTTTTCTGATCAACCGGTTTCGGGGCGATGTCAGTCTGTTTTCCGACGGTCTGGTCGAAATAGAACGACGCACGGGCTGGCCTTCGCTGGGCGTGCTGCCCTGGTTCGATCAGGCTGAAGCCTTGCCGGCGGAAGATATTCTCGGTCTGACCGGCGGGCGCAAACCGGGTGCTCCCTTCAAAATTTCGGTGCCGCGCATCAACCGGATCGCGAACTTCGACGATCTCGATCCGTTGCGCCTCGAGCCGGATGTGGATCTTTGCATCGTCGAACCGGGCAATGCGATTCCCGGCGATACCGATCTCATCTTGTTGCCGGGATCCAAGGCGACCATTTCCGATCTCGAGGGGCTGCGCCGGGAAGGCTGGGATATCGACATCATTTCGCATGTGCGGCGTGGCGGCCGGGTGATCGGCGTCTGCGGCGGTTATCAGATGCTGGGCCGGACGATTTCGGATCCCGAGGGGATCGAAGGCAAGCCGACGGCGGTCGACGGGCTCGGCCTGCTCGATGTCGAAACGATCCTGACGCCGGAAAAAACCACCACTGAAATTCAGGGAACGCATGCCAAGACCGGTCTTTCTGTCTCCGGTTACGAAATCCATATCGGCGAAACGGAAGGCCCGGACCGCCAGCGGCCGATGTTCTATCTCGACGAAGGGACCGATGGCGCAACCTCGGCCGACGGTCTGGTGACAGGCACCTATATTCACGGGGTGTTTTCCGAGGACGGTTATCGGTCGGCGTTTCTGCGGGCCTATTCCGCGCGGTCGTCGCTTGCTTACACACTGCGCGTCGACACAGCCCTTGAAGGTCTGGGTGCTCACCTTGCCGCGCACGCCGATCTGGATCGGATCCTTGCGATTGCGCGCGGGAGGTGATGGCGAACACCGGAAACCTCAATATTTCACCAAATCCGTAAAGCTATGAAAAGCTTCGGAAAAGCGCCGCCAAAATCAGATAGAGGCCAATTTGAACCCCGCAGGCGGCGCGCAACAAATGCAACGCCTTGCCAATGTCCCCGGCATCTATGTCGCGGCGCCCTTCCGCGTTGATGTAGGGATCATCTGTCGGTTTGCCGTCGTAAATACGCGGTCCGGCCAAGGCGATGCCGAGACTTGAAGCGAACGCCGCCTCCGGCCACCCTGCATTTGGCGAGCGATGCGTTGCCGCGTCGCGCAGGCAGACTTGCAGACAATTGCTTGTCTTGTTGTCGAACAGGCGGGCGGCGATTGCCACAAGCACGGCGGAAAGTCTGGCCGCAGGCCAATTGACAAGGTCGTCGAATCTTGCAGATGCCCAACCGAACGCAGCGTGTCGCGGCGTGCGATGGCCGATCATGGAATCGGCGGTGTTGACGATCTTGTAAGCAACAAGACCCGGGAACCCGAGCACGGCAAACCAGAAGGCCGGCGCGACAATGCCATCGGAAAAGTTTTCCGCGCAGGATTCGATCGCCGCGCGGCTTATGCCGGCTTCATCCAACCGTTCCGGATCGCGGCCGACGATTTGTGCAACCGCCTTGCGGCCGCCGTCGAGGCCGCCCTCTGTCAGCCCGTCCTGGACGGCCTTGACATGCACGTAGAGGCTCTTCTGGGCGATGAAGATCGACGCCAGAAGTGCAAGAACGATCCAGCCGAAAGGCAGGAACAGGAAGGCGGATTGCAGCATGGACGCCGCCACAAAGCCTGCTGCCAGCAAGACCAGAAGACATAACGTTCCCGCGAGCCGGCGATAGTCTTCACTCCGATCCTCCCGGTTAAACGTCACGTCAAGCCAGCCGATTGCCTTGCCGATAACCACAATCGGATGCGGAATACGCCGCCAGAATTCAGGAGGGTCGCCGATAATTGCGTCGGCAATCAGGCTGAGGGCAACCAGAAAGGCGTTCATGGGGCGAATTGATCCGGTATCGAGTCGTTCAGCGGGGTCTGAAAACGCCACGCCGCTCGTTGCAATTAAGAGTGACCTCAATCACCGCACGATTAATTCGACAGGCGATAGATGTCGGTTGGCGATATGCCATAAAACCCGTTCTCTTCAAATGGTTATTCTTGGGAGAGGGGGGATTTTGGCTTGAATGGTGCTTAGACATTCAATAAGAACAAAAAAAGAACAAACTGAAGGCGCGTGGCCGTGAAACATCCATTGGGGTTTGAACCGTCGGAACTGCTCGACACACTCGGTGCGTGCCGCACGGCGCTGATTTCCGCGCAGCGCGGCATGCGCAAGAAGTCCGGTCTTTACAGGGGAGCGGATGCAGTCGTCGCGGAGATCGATGAAATGGCGCTGATCCTGACCGGCGACCGGACCTATTTCTATGCGTCGGGGCACGCGGAGCAAATGCGTTCCGATCGAAAATGACACTGCCACGGTGCAAAAGGTATCGCAAACGCCGCTGGGCGGTGCTTTAATCCATGCGGAGGACGCCCACTGCAATAGTGTCGCCGGACACAAGAAAACACCGGCGGTCCTGACCCCGTCAATGGGACCATCGTACGGACTCGTGAAGCATATTAGCTGTTGCAATCGGCGTTCGAACGTACAATTCTCGGAAAAACAATGAAAGACGCCGTCGGGTCCGTTTGCCCCGGGGCTGGAATGACATGCGGGAGATTACGTCATGGACCTTGCTGGCGAATATCGTATTCCGGCGTCGCGCGAGGCGGTGTGGGATGCTCTCAACGATCCCGAAATCCTGAAAGACTGTATTCCCGGCTGCAAATCCCTGGAAAAAGGTGAAAACGGCGAGCTTGCCGCGACGGTCGTTTCAAAGATCGGACCGGTGAAGGCGACGTTCAAGGGGGAGGTTCGGCTGGAAAACCTCAACCCGCCGGAAAGCTATTCCATTGTCGGCGAAGGCAAGGGTGGCGTCGCCGGTTTCGCCAAAGGCGGCGCTGACGTCAAGTTGACCGAGGATGGCGACGGGACGGTGCTGGCCTACGAAGCGAAGGCACAGGTCGGCGGCAAGCTGGCGCAGCTCGGTTCGCGCCTGATTGATTCCACCGCCAAGAAGATGGCGGATGACTTTTTCGGCGCATTCTCCGAACGCGTTGGCGGTGGCGCCGCCGCCGAAGCGGCCCCAGAGGCGGCAGCGGAGCCGGAAGCACCGGCGGCGGAAGAGGCAAAGGCGGCCGATGCGGTCGTGGAGCCGGCTGCCAGCGAGGCTTCACCTGAACCGGCTGCGGCCCCTGCACCCAGCACGCCTGCGGCGGCCGCCCCGGCTGCAAGCAAACCGGCCCCGGCCAAACCGCCCGCGACGCAACCGAACGCCGAGCCGGAAGGCGCCGGCCTGAGTTTCAGTGGCCCGATGTTGTGGCTGCTGGTCGGTGCGGCTGCGCTGATCCTGATTTTGGCCGTCGCGTACTGATCGCGCCGGCATACGTTGGTTCGAAACCGGAATTATCTAGACTTAAACCAGTAAGGGAGGACAGGACATCATGTCATCGGTGTCTATGACAGTGAACGGAAAGAGCGTTTCCGGCGAAGTGGAAGGACGGACTCTGCTCGTTCAGTTCATTCGCGAAAATCTCGGATTGACCGGCACGCATGTGGGTTGCGACACGTCTCAGTGCGGCGCCTGTGTGGTGCATGTCGATGGCAAGGCGGTCAAATCCTGCACCATGTTGGCAGCCCAGGCGGACGGGGCTGACGTCGTGACGATCGAAGGCGTGGCGTCGGGCGCCGACCTGCATCCCGTACAGGCTGCGTTTCGCGAAAACCATGGCCTTCAGTGTGGTTTCTGCACGCCGGGCATGATCATGGCTGCACTCGATATGATCAACCGTCACGGTGCGGGCAATCTCGACGAGACCACGATCCGAAATGAGCTCGAAGGCAATATCTGCCGCTGCACGGGCTACCACAACATCGTCAAATCGATCGAAGCCGCCTCGAACCAGATGGCCGGTGCCGCAGAATAATCGGAGCCGGAAATCCGATCCGTTGCGCGACGCGGGCGATCCGCCGGATGGCGCACATTATCGGATCTGACCGTCTCACGGCCCCAGGGTCGGATTGTGAGCCGGATTGTGAAAAGCGATTTTAGGGAGAATAACATGGCCGAGGACGGCATTGGGGCCCGGGTGGTCCGCAAGGAAGACAAGAGATTCATCACCGGGCGCGGCAAATATACCGACGACGTGACGCTGATGCACCAGACCTACGCGGCTTTCGTGCGTTCGCCACACGCACATGCGACGGTAAAGTCGATTGATGCGTCGGCGGCCAAGGCAATGTCCGGCGTGATCGATGTGTTGGTCGGTTCGCAACTGGTCGAAGACGGCATCGGCAACCTTATCTGCGGCTGGATGATCCATTCCAAGGACGGTTCGCCGATGAAGATGGGCGCATGGCCGGCCATGGCGCCGGAAACGGTGCGGTTCGTCGGTCAGGCGGTTGCCGTGGTCGTTGCGGAAAGCGAGGCTGCCGCCCGCGAAGCGGCCGACGCGGTCGTTGTGGATTACGATGAGCTCGATGCCAATGTCGATCCGGCCAAGGCGACGGCCGCCGGCACGCCGCAACTGCATCCCGAAGCCGAAAACAATCTGATCTACGATTGGGAAATCGGCGATCAGGCTGCGGCCGATGCCGCTATTGCCAGCGCGGCCCACGTCACCCGGCTTGAGATCACCAACAACCGGCTGGCACCGAATCCGATGGAACCGCGCTCGGCCAATGCCAGCTACGACATGGCCGAAGACCATTTCACGCTCTACACCACGTCGCAGAATCCGCACGTGGCGCGTCTCGTGCTGTCAGCCTTTTATCAGGTCGCGCCGGAACACAAGCTGCGGGTGATCGCGCCGGACGTCGGCGGCGGTTTCGGGTCGAAGATCTATATCTATCCCGAGGAAATCGTCTGCCTGTGGGCCTCCAAGAAAATCGGCGGACGGCCGGTCAAATGGACCTCCGACCGAACCGAAGCCTTCCTGACCGACGCCCATGGCCGCGACCATGTCACGACGGCGGAAATGGCGTTTGACGCCGACAACAAAATCACCGGCTTCAAGGTCGACACGACCGCGAATCTCGGCGCCTATATGTCGCTGTTCTCGTCTTCGGTTCCGACCTATCTCTATGCAACCCTGTTGTCGGGGCAATACAATATCCCGTCGATCCATTGCAACGTGAAAGCTGTCTACACCAACACGGTTCCGGTTGACGCCTATCGCGGCGCCGGCCGTCCGGAGGCGACTTTCCTGGTGGAGCGCACCATGGAGACGGCGGCGCGTGAACTCGGCGTCGACGCGACCGAACTGCGGCGCAAGAACTTCATCACCGAGTTCCCGCATCAGACGCCGGTGATCATGTGCTACGACGCCGGCGACTATAATGCTTCGCTCGACGCTGCGAAGGCGGCAGCGGATTATGACGGGTTCGCTGCCCGCAAGGCCGAAGCCGCTTCACGCGGCAAGCTGCGCGGCATGGGCACGGCCTGCTATATCGAAGCCTGCGGCATTGCGCCGTCGGCGGCGGTCGGTTCGCTGGGAGCCGGTGTCGGTCTCTGGGAGTCCGCTGAAGTGCGGGTCAACCCGGTCGGTACGATCGAGGTTCTCACCGGGGCGCATTCGCATGGCCAGGGTCACGAAACCAGCTTTGCCCAGGTCGTGGCGGAACGGTTCGGGGTTCCCACCGACAATGTGCAGATCGTGCACGGCGACACCGACAAGGTGCAATTCGGCATGGGAACTTACGGCTCCCGCTCCGGAGCCGTCGGCCTGTCGGCAATCTACAAGGCGCTGGACAAGGTGGAAGCCAAGGCCAAAGCCCTTGCCGCGCATCTGCTTGAAGCGGCCGAAGGCGACATCGTCATCGAGGACGGCGTGGTCAAGGTTGCCGGTACGGACAAACAATTGCTCTGGCACGAACTCTGCCTCGGCGCCTATACGGCCCACAACATGCCGGAAGGCATGGAGCCCGGCCTGAAGGAAGGTGCATTCTACGACCCCTCCAACTTCACGTTCCCGGCCGGAACCTACATCTGCGAGGTCGAAGTCGATCCGGATACGGGTGTCACCGACATTATCCAGTTTGTCGCTGCGGACGATTTCGGCAACATCATCAATCCGATGATCGTCGAAGGCCAGGTCCATGGCGGTATCGCACAGGGTATCGGTCAGGCGCTGCTCGAGGGTATCGTATTCGATAACGACAGCGGCCAGTTGTTGTCGGCCTCCTATATGGATTACACCATGCCGCGTGCCGACAACCTGCCATCCTTCAAGGTCTCGAACACGGTGACGGCATGCCCGGGCAACCCGCTCGGCATCAAGGGGTGCGGCGAAGCCGGTGCGATCGGTTCGCCGCCGGCCGTGATCAACGCGATCACCGATGCAATCGGCACAAACGATCTTGCGATGCCGGCGACGCCGGCGCGGGTCTGGGCGGCAATCCAGGCCAACGCCCCCGCACAGGCAGCGGAATAAAGCAAGAGGAACGCCGGCGGCCCGACCGCGCGGCGTTCCGTTCTCATTCACGCCGCGTCGCGGCAGGCTCGAAGGCGGATGCCGGGAGCCCGGTTCGGACGGACGGCAGAGATTAAGGAAGAAGGTCATGTACAACACCAACTACCACAAGGCCACGAGCGTGGCGGATGCGGCGGCAAAGCTTGCCGGCGCGGAAGACGGAAAATATCTGGCCGGCGGACAGACGCTTATCCCGACCATGAAACAGCGTCTGGCAGCGCCAAGCGATGTGATCGATCTTGGTGGCGTCAGTGAAATGAAGGGCATTGCCGCGGCCGGAGACGGCGTCAAGATCGGCGCCGGCACCACCCATGCCGAGGTCGCGGGCTCATCGGCCGTCGGGTCGGCGCTTTCGGGGCTAGCAAGCCATATCGGTGACGCACACGTGCGTCATATGGGAACGCTCGGCGGATCGGTTGCCAACAATGATCCGGCTGCCGATTATCCGGCGGCGGTTCTTGGGCTTGGCGCTACCGTGCACACGAACAAACGCGACATTGCCGCCGATGACTTTTTCACCGGCCTGTTCGAAACCGCGCTTGATGACAGCGAAATCATCACGGCAATCACGTTCCCGGGTGCGGACAAGGCAGCCTACGCCAAATTTCCCAACCCGGCGTCGCGTTATGCCATGGCCGGCGTGTTCGTGGCCAAGATGAAAGACGGATCTGTCCGCGTTGCTGTAACCGGTGCCGGCGCCGATGGGGTCTTCCGCCATTCCGGCATGGAGTCTGCGCTTGCCGCCAACTGGTCGGCGGGTGCCGTTGACGGCGTCACTGTCGATGCCTCAAACCTGCTCGGCGACATTCACGGGTCCGCCGACTATCGTGCCAACCTTGTCAAGGTGATGGCCAAGCGGGCGGTTGCTGCGGCCGGATAATCCCGGTCACATACTAGGAATTCAGACCCGCGCCTCGGCGCGGGTTTTTGTTTTGGGAGAACCGGATTGCGGTAGATTTCCCGGGGCGTTTCACACACGAACAATGAAACACTCAAGGTTCTGGTTTTCTGCACCTTTTCCGACGATCCCGCCTGAACAGGAGAAGTACCAAACCCGCAACACGTACCGATCGCATCACGTTTCAATTTCATTTTCGGAAATCGTGGGAGGGCGTTGGAGGCCTGAGCCGGAATCGAACCGGCGTACACGGCTTTGCAGGCCGCTGCGTAACCACTCCGCCATCAGGCCGAACGCACGCGCCATCAACCATTTAGGTCCCTCCTTGTCAATGTGCAAAATGCCACTGGCGACGGTTTTCAATCCGTAGCGCGCAGATCATGTGGACATCCGGACCTTCCCGAGCCGTTCGGCTTGACCGGATCAATTCTATAATATAACTATTTAGTTATGGAACAAATTGGTTATAGACATCAACCTGAGACCCTCGACGCGGTATTCGCGGCTTTGGCCGATCCGACGCGCCGGGCGATCCTGTCGCGATTGGCGTCCGGCGAGGCGTCTGTGAACGAGATTGCCGCGCCGTTTCAGATGAGCCAGCCGGCCGTGTCGAAACATTTGAAGGTGCTGGAACGGGCGGGGCTGATCGAACGCGATATCGACAAGCAACGCCGGCCCGCGCGGCTGAACGCGGAGCCGATGGCAGCCGCCGTTCAATGGCTGGAAGAGTTCAAACGGTTCTGGTCCTCGAGTTTCGATCAACTCGACGACCTGCTGGAAGAGTTGAAAAAGGCAGAAATGAAAGGCGCCGAGAATGAGTGATTTACCGACCTATGTGCTGGAGCGGGTCTTTGATGCGCCGCGTGAGCTCGTATGGAGAACGTGGACCGAACCCGAATTGCTGGCGCGCTGGTACGGACCGGGCGTGGAAACCATCATCCACAAGCTGGACGTCAAACCCGGCGGCCTATGGCTTGGAGAAATGCGGTGGAGCGGCAATTCAAACTATCAGCGGGTCGAATATACCGAGGTAACGCCGCCGGAACGGCTGGTCTGGCTGCATTCGATGGCGGACGCCGACTGGAATGTGGTTGCAAATCCGATGATGGCCGACTGGCCGCGCGTGCTGTTGACAACGGTGACGTTTGAAGCCGACGGCGATCAGACCCGGTTGCGCCTGACCTGGATTCCACACGAGGCGAGCGAAGGCGAAATCGCCTGTTTTGCCGCTGCGCTGGAAGGGCTGGACAAGGGCTGGGGCGCCGGCATGAAGGTGCTTGCAGAGCTGTTGGAAGAGTTGCAGGCTTGAACCTGCCAAAATGTCTGGCCAGGGTCGCCGGCCGACTCTGGCCGGCTTGCCGTCGGGAAGGATGCCGGAGGAGCAAGCGCAATCGGATCCTTGCCGGTGATTGCGGCGTTTATTTCAGCTCGATCTGGGGACTGACATTCGTAGCCAGTTTCGTCTCCATGAGATCCTGTTTTGAAAGCATGTGGATCTGATCCGGCGGGGTTTCTATGGCAAGCCGCCATACCAGGGGATCGACGTCGAGCTTTTCAAGATAACCCATAATATCGGAAACCGACCTCTGGCCGGTTTCGAAAGCCTCGTCGGCGGACGGCTTCTGACCTTCGGACAGGTAGATCTGATGCAGTCCGACCCAGGAATCGGGGTAGGCGACGCGTTCGATACCGCCAGCAAGAACAAGCGGGCAGGCGGAGAAACAAAATCCCTCGCGCGGGACAATCGTCTTCATCTCGCGGTCGCGGACATACTGGCCCATGCGCAACGCCTCCAGCACCAGGCCGCCGTGGGAGACGAGAAACAGGTAGCGGGCGCGTTTGTCGTGGGTTTCATCGAACCGGCTGAACTCTTCCGCAGTGCCTGTGTCCAGATTGCCCGTTGCCACAATGAACGGCACGCCGGCATGATTTTCCTTGAACGCAAATTGCATCCGTCCGGAAATTTCCGTTGAAAGCGGCGTGCCGTCCGGCAGGCTGGGTTGCGCCGGCCGGAACGGTGTCGGACGCGGCACCATGCCCGGCTGGTAGGGCCGCAGATTATCTCCCGGTTCCGGACGGTCAATATCGACCGGCTCCAGCTTTTGCGGTTCCGCCGGTGTCTCAAAGAGGCCAGTGCGCGTGTATCCCGTCGCATCCAGTACCATTCCGATGACGCACCCGGACGCCATCAGCGCAAAAATCCGCTGAATCAGCCATCCTTCCGGCAATTGTCCCCACCAATGCCAGGCGCGCAAGGTCAGGGACCTGTGTTCACCGAACCGATTTGTCGTAGCCATGGCCATAGTCCGGCTTGTCCGG